>Ga0209347_1000546_pt1 | contig 90863 bp, 74 predicted proteins | sample AutmiccommuBRH23_FD_187382 | JGI IMG/M metagenome (GOLD analysis project Ga0209347, IMG submission 187382) | Deep subsurface microbial communities from Mt. Terri, Switzerland - Autotrophic microbial communities BRH/23 (SPAdes) (version 2) | ecosystem: Environmental > Aquatic > Deep subsurface >...
GGGAGCCGTCAATTTGGAGAACCAGCGTCTCGCCCCGCTAAAACGCTTCGAGATCGTCATGACGGCGAAGGACGAGACGCCCGAAACGTTTCCCGACAAGCCGCTGGCCGCAGGAGAACGCATGCAATCGGCCGACCGGCGGCGCGGGCCGCCGCTTGCAGGCGAGATGGTCGTTCGACGACGCGACAGAATTCAGGCGACGTGGACTTATGCCGTAACGCCCTTATAGTTTTCGCGGACCGATCCTCTTCGCGGCCCGCTTGACGGCTCCGCTGCGGCGATGCGCCGCCCATGACAACAATCACAGGAAACGCACGATGGCCAACGGATCGAAGGGTGGCGCAAAAGGAGTCAAGCGCGGCACAAAGGGACCGCAATCCAGCGGCCCGGGGGTTTCGCGGCCGCTGCTGATTGGCGTCGGCGCCGTATTCGCGGCGATTTTCGTCGCCTTCGTCTATTTCACCAGCGGCAAGCCCACGGGCTCAACGGAAACCATTGGCGGACCGTTTCAGCTCACGGCGCATACCGGCCAGCAGGTGACCGAGCAGGATTTCCTCGGCCGCCCCTTCCTGGTCTTCTTCGGCTACACGCACTGTCCCGACATCTGTCACACGACGCTGTTTGAAATGTCGGAGATCCTGCGGGCGATGGGACCGGACGCGAAAGTCGGCGCATTGTTCGTCACCGTCGATCCGGAGCGCGACACGCCCGAGACGCTTAAAGATTACCTCTCCAATTTCGATCCGCGCATTATCGGCGTCACGGGGCCGCGCGCTTCAATTGATCCGGTGTTGCGCGAATATCGCATCTTCTCGAAGCGCGCGGGCGGCAAGGACGAGGATTATTCCGTTGACCACACCACCGTCGTTTATCTGATGGATAAAAACGGGCGTTTCGTGAGCCCATTCAATGTGTCGCGGCGCCCGGCGGAAGCGGCGCGCGAGCTTGAGCGCTATCTGTAGCGCCCGTGGTCTCCGCTTCAGAGAGCGCGAGAGAGAAGCAGCGCAAGAGAAATATTTTCATCGCGCCGCAAATTTCCAACTCGCGACTCACATGGCCTTTGCGCTAGCATGAGCCCCATGCTTCGACTACTGCGCGAAGGACCGGCGCCGAATGGCGGCGCGTCGATTCTCACATTGGTGCACGCCGGCGAAACAATTCTCGTGGCTTTGCGCCGGTCTCAAAACGCGCGGCGATTTACCTTGCGCGTGCGTTTCGCCGCCCGCGACGCGGTGCTGACCATGCCGCGGCGGGCGTCCTTGCGCGATGCGCGGGATTTCGCTCAGCGTCACGCCGCCTGGATCGCGGCGCGGCTCGACAGGCTTCCCGAAACCATTCCTTTCGCGGATGGCTCGGTCGCGCCTCTGCGCGGCGTCGATCATGTGATCGCTCATCATCCGGACCGCCGCGGCGTCACTTGGGTAGAACCGCGCGACGACATCGAGGCGCCGTTCGCGCTGTGCGTCGCCGGCCAGCCGGAACATGTCCATCGGCGCGTTCAGGACTACCTCAAGCGCGAGGCGCGCCGCGACCTCGAAGCGGCGGTCGCGCGCCATACCGGCGCGCTGAGCCTTCCGCCGCGCGGCGTGGGACTGCGCGACCCGATCAGCCGATGGGGGTCGTGTTCGGCCTCGGGCGCGTTGAATTTTTCCTGGCGGCTGATTATGGCGCCGCCGTTTGTCCTCGATTATCTCGCCGCGCACGAAGTCGCCCATCTCGTGCATCTCGATCACTCGCAGCGCTTTTGGAAGCTGACTCGGCGGCTGTGCGCCGAGACGGATCGCGCCGAAGCCTGGCTTTCGGCGCATGGCGCGCATCTGCACAAATATGGAGCGAAGGCGCGATGATCTGCCGCCGCGGACTGCTCGGACACGCTCTTCTCTTGCCGCTAGCGAATGTCGCGTCGGCGCTTGCGGCGTCGCCCCAACGGCGTCTGCTGGTTCTTGACTTCGAGTTGATCGACACGTCGAACGAGCCCATCGACCAAAGCGCCGAACATGCGAGAAGACTGGCCCGCGCGCGTGACGACATCGGCGCGGGCCTCGCCGCGCGAGGCGTCTATGACGTCGTCGATCGTGCGCCGATCGCGGCCGATCTCGACGCGATCTTGAAGCAGACCTACATCCGCACCTGCAACGGCTGCGAAGGCGCGCTCGCCAGAAAGGCCGGCGCCGACCTCGTTCTCACCGGCGTCGTCAATAAGGTCAGCACGCTGATTCTCAGCATGGGCGTTTCCATCGCGCGCGCCTCGACGGGCGAACTGATCTATCATCAAGGTTTCGATTTTCGCGGCGATAATGATCAATCCTGGGTCCGCGCGACGAAATTCTTCGTTGATCGGATCGCGCGCGACCCGCCGGTTTGATCGAGAGAGCCGCATATGAACCAGAGCGCCGATTGCGAACCGACGGAAGCCTCGCGCCCGCCCTGGGCCATGGCGGGGCAAGCCCGCGCGCGCGGCGCCCTGCTGGATGCGCTCGTGCAACGGGCGCAGGCGCTGCCGCCCATTCGCATGGGCGTCATTCATCCCTGCGACGCGCGCTCGATTGAAGGCGCGATGACCGCGAGGGACAGGGGGCTGATCGTCCCGACATTGATCGGCCCGCGCGCGAAAATCGAGGCGGCCGCACGGGAGACCGGCGCCGTGCTGGATGGCGTCGAGATCGTTGACGCGCCGCATAGCCACGCCGCCGCGGACCAGGCGGTGGAGCTCGTGCGCCGCGGCCGGCTGCATGCCCTGATGAAAGGCGCGCTGCATACCGACGAGGTGATGACCGCCGTGGTGCGCGAGGGCTCGGGGCTGCGCACCGACCGGCGGATCAGCCATGTTTTCGTCATCGATGCGCCGACCTATCACAAGCTGCTGCTCGTCACCGACGCCGCGATCAACATCGCGCCGACGCTGGACATGAAGCGCGACATCGTGCGCAACGCCGTCGATCTCGCCCATGCGATCGGCATCGGTCGGCCAAAAGTCGCGCTGCTGTCGGCGGTGGAGACGGTCGAGGCGAAAATCCCCTCGACGATCGAGGCCGCCGCCCTTTGCAAAATGGCGGATCGCGGCCAGATCGCCGGCGCCGACCTTGAGGGACCGCTGGCCTTCGACAACGCCATTTCGCGCGACGCGGCCGACGCCAAACACATAGAGTCGGCCGTTGCGGGCGACGCCGACATTCTCGTCGCGCCCGATCTCGAGGCGGGCAACATCCTGGCCAAGCAGCTCGTCTTTCTCGGCGGGGCCGACACGGCCGGGCTGGTGCTGGGCGCGCGCGTGCCGATCGTGCTGACCAGCCGCGCCGACGACGTCGACTCGCGCGTCGTGTCTTCGGCGCTGGCGCAGATTTTCACCCATCGCCCGCGCGCCGCGCCTTAGCGTTCTCGACAGAACGCCCCCCGCGTGGCAGAACGCGGCGCAAGAAATCCGCAAATTCGCGGAGAGGGCTAGCTCCGCCGTTATTGCGAGGAGCGAAGCGCCGAAGCAATCCAGAACCGCGACTCTGGTTGTGGATTGCTTCGCTTCGCTCGCAATGACGACGGACTCGGGGAACCCGATCCGCCATCGCATGATCGCGCCAATGACCGACCTCGCCAAACTCGAAGAAGACACGCTGCGCCAGATCGACGAGGCCGCCGACGAGGCGGCGCTCGAAGCGGTGCGCGTCGCCGCGCTGGGCAAGAAGGGCGCGATTTCGGCGCTTCTCGCCACGCTCGGCAAAATGGCGCCCGAAGAGCGCAAGAGCGAAGGCGCGAAAATCAATGCGCTGAAGGACAAGACGGCGGAGGCGATCGCCGCCCGCCGCGCGGCGCTTTCGGAAGCCGCGCTGGAGATGCGACTCAAAGCCGAAACGCTCGACGTGACCCTGCCGGCCGCGACGAGCCCCTTGGCGCGCGGGCGCATTCATCCGATTTCGCAGGTGACGGACGAACTCTCGATCATCTTCGCCGACATGGGCTTCGCCGTCGCCGAAGGGCCGGACATCGAGAGCGACGATTATAATTTCACCAGGCTCAACTTCCCCGAAGGGCACCCCGCGCGGGAGATGCAGGACACTTTCTTTCTCGCTCCTGTAGGCGGCGAGAAGCGGCTGCTGCGCACCCATACGAGCCCGGTGCAGGTGCGCACCATGCTCTCCCAGAAGCCGCCGATCCGCGTCATCTGCCCCGGCCGCGTCTATCGCTGCGACTTCGACCAGACCCATACGCCGATGTTCCATCAGATCGAGGGCCTCGTCATCGACGAGACGACGCATCTTGGGCATCTCAAATGGACTCTCGAAGAATTCCTGCGGAGCTTCTTCGAGGTGAAGGGCGTCAAGCTGCGTTTCCGTCCCTCCTTCTTCCCCTTCACCGAGCCGTCGATGGAGGTCGACGTTCAGTGCCGGCGCCAGGGCGGCGAAATCCGCTTCGGCGAGGGCGAGGACTGGATGGAGATTTTGGGCTGCGGCATGGTGCATCCCAATGTGCTGCGAAATTGCGGCATCGATCCCGACCGCTACCAGGGCTTCGCCTTCGGCGTCGGCGTCGACCGGCTAGCGATGCTGAAATACGGCATGTCGGATCTGCGCGCCTTCTTCGACGCCGACACCCGCTGGCTGGAGCATTATGGATTCAGGCCGCTCGACTTCCCGACGCTCGCGGGCGGGTTGAGCAGCTAACGACAATCTCGCCGCGTCGTAGCCGGGCTTGTCCCGGCCATCCACGTCACGCCGAACAGTAATAGAGACACGAAACCAGAATGGCGCCGCTCTCCCTCTTCATAGTTGAACCGCTTGGCGTGGATACCCGCGACAAGCGCGGGCATGACGAGGCCTTAGCGCAGGCGCCCGACAACTTCAAAGTTCGCAACTGATGAAACTCACCCTCTCCTGGCTCAAGGAACATCTCGACACGTCGGCCTCGCTCAGCGAGATCGTCGACACGCTGACGCGCATCGGCCTCGAGGTCGAACATGTGCATGACCCCGCCGCGCAGCTGAAAGATTTCACCATCGCGCAAGTGATCGAGGCGAAGCCGCATCCCAACGCCGATCGCTTGCGCGTCTGCATGGTCGATACCGGCGCCGGCGCGCCGGTGCAGGTGGTCTGCGGCGCGCCCAACGCCCGCACCGGCATGAAGAGCGTTTTCTCTCCGCCCGGAACCTATATTCCCGGCAAGAAGATCACGCTCGGCAAGGGCGTCATTCGCGGCGTCGAGTCACTCGGCATGCTCTGCTCCTCGGCCGAACTCGAACTCTCAAACGATCACGAAGGCATCATCGATCTGCCCGAGGACGCGCCGGTCGGCGCCGTCTATGCGCAGTGGGCCGGGCTCGACGATCCGATCATCGAGATCAATCTGACGCCCAACCGCCCCGACGCCGCCGGCGTCTATGGCGTCGCGCGCGATCTTGCCGCGGCCGGCCTCGGCGTCCTCAAGAGCAAGGACATCCTGCCGGTCGAAGGCAAGTTCCCCTGCCCCGTCGCCGTCACGCTCGACTTTTCGGAAGAGGACAAGCGTCTCGCGCCGTTTTTCGGCCTGCGCCTCGTGTCCGGCGTCAAGAATGGACAAAGCCCCGCCTGGCTGCAGGCGCGCTTGCGCGAAATCGGCCTGCGGCCGATCAACGCGCTTGTCGACATCACCAATTTCCTCACCTTCGACCGCGCGCGCCCGCTGCACGTCTTCGACGCCAGAAAGGTGAAGGGCGATCTCGTCGTGCGCCTTGCGCGAAAAGGCGAGAGCCTGCTCGCGCTCGACGGACGGACCTATGAGCTCGATGAGAGCATGGTGGTCATCTGCGACGACAATGGTCCTGAATCGCTTGCCGGCGTCATGGGCGGCGAAGCCTCCGGCTGCGATGAATCGACGACCGACGTGTTGATCGAGACAGCGCTGTGGGACCCGATGAACATCGCGCACACGGGCCGCAAGCTCGGCATCGTCACCGACGCGCGCTACCGCTTCGAACGCGGCGTCGATCCAGACTTTGCGCTGCCGGGAATCGAACTCGCGACGCAGCTCGTGCTCCAACTTTGCGGCGGCGCGCCGTCCGAACTCACGCTCGCCGGGGAACTCCCGCGGCTCTCGCGCGCGATCAATTTTCCCTGGAGCGAAATCCAGCGGCTCACCGGCCTCGACGCGCCGCGCGAAGAGGCGGCGTTGATTCTCGAACGCCTCGGCTTCAGCGTCGAGAGCGCCGACGCCGACATCGCCCATATCGCCGCGCCAAGTTGGCGCCCCGACATCGAGGGCAAAGCCGACATCGTCGAGGAAGTCGTCCGCATGGTCGGCGTCGACACTGTGCCGTCGACCCCCCTGCCGCGCGCCGAGGGCGTGGCGGCGCCGGTGCTCACCATGATGCAGAAGCGCGCCCGCAACGCGCGCCGCGCGCTTGCCGGCCAAGGGCTGGTCGAGGCGGTGACCTGGTCCTTCGTCTCCAAGGAGCAGGCGGAGGCGTTCGGCGGCGGCGACCCGGCGCTGGCGCTCGCCAATCCGATCGCCGCCGATCTTTCCGACATGCGGCCGAGCCTGTTGCCGGGCCTTGTGGCGGCCGCCGGCCGCAACGCCGCGCGCGGCCTTGGCGATCAGAACCTGTTCGAAGTCGGCCAGATTTTCATCGATTCGACCGAGACGGGCCAACGCCTCGCGGCCGCTGGCGTCAGACGTGGACTTGCGAGCCCCGGCCGGCATTGGTCCGCCACAGCGCGCGAGGCCGGCGCCTTCGACGCCAAGGCCGACGCTATGGCGCTGCTCGGCGCGCTTGGCGTCGCCACAGGAGGCCTGCAGATCATAGCCGGCGGCCCGGCGTGGTTTCATCCCGGCCGCTCGGCGACATTGCAATTCGGGCCAAAAACGATCGTCGGCCATTTCGGCGAATTGCATCCGCGCGCGCTGAAAACCATGGATGTCGAGGGGCCGGTGGCGGCCTTCGAGATCATTCTCGACGCCTTGCCGGCGCCGAAGGCGAAGCCGACGAAGATCAAGCCGAAGCTCGAGATTTCAGACCTTCAGCCGGTCTCGCGCGATTTCGCCTTCATCGTCGATCGCAGCGCGCCGGCCGGCGATCTGGTGAAGGCGGCGCAGGGCGCGGATCGAAGCTTGATCGCCGATGTCGCGGTCTTCGACGTCTATGAGGGCAAGGGCGTGCCCGAGGACAAGAAATCGATCGGCCTCGCCGTCACCCTGCAGCCGCGCGAGAAAACGCTGACCGACGCCGAGATCGAGGCGGTGGCGCAGAAAATCGTGGCGGACGCTGAAAAGAAATGCGGCGCGACGCTGCGGGGATGACTAACCATTATTTCACAGCAAGCCGTCATTGCGAGCGAAGCGAAGCAATTCAGCGCGTTGAGGCCGTCCCTGGATTGCCTCGTCGCGACGCTCCTCGCAATGACGCGCGCATTTTTGGCGCCGTGTTCTTCGCCTCGTCGCTCCTCCTCGCCACTGCCGCGCTCGCGGCGCCGCGAAGCATCGACGATTGCGAAGCGATCAAGGAAGCCGACGCCTACAACCGCTGCCTCGCTTCTTTTGGGCCGGTTCGCGGTCAGCGCGGGGCGAGCTACCCCGGCGTCGCCTCGGAAGGCGCCAGGAGCGGGCAAGGCTCTGGCCGGGGGGCCGGCCGTCCCCACGCGCGCGGCGCAGGCGCCCATATTTCCGCCGGCCGCGGCGGACGTATGCGGATGGAGTTCACGCCAAGGCGCCGATGACGCTGGCGGGAACGGCCCTCAAGCAAGGAAAAACATAGTTTCCTCTTGGCAAACTGCCCTGCTCCCCTTAAATAGACGATCCGGGGCTGGCCAATCGACCTGCGGCCCCGTTTTCAGATTTGAGCTTCCGCCTTCACCAAGCCGCTGAAATGACTTGGGAAAAGGCGGTGGATAGGCCGGCGGACCCGGGGGTTCCCCCCTCGTGTCCCGTCCGGCCATGTCCTGTCCGAGACTGCCGGCGCACGCAAGGGGCTCCAAGCCCCGCAGCGGCTCAATCGGCCCGAGGAAGACGGAGCGATCCGTCGACCGAAGGCGGCCTGCATAGACGGGGAAACCGTAATTTTAAAGGCCGCAAGCGGGGACTCCCCGCAAACGTCCTTCGAATTTGGTTCGCGCCCCTTCAACCGCTGCGGCCTCGCCGCGACGGGGACAGGATCTACGGCGCCGCTCGCGTTCAGCGGGCGGCATGTCGCAGCCGGCGGGATTTTCCCGCCAGTTAGAGAGAGCAACCGTGGACAGAGCGGAGAAAAAGGAAGCGGTCGCGACATTACGCGAAGTCTTTTCGAAGACCGGCGTCGTCGTCGTGGCCCACTACTCCGGCCTCACCGTGGCCCAGCTGCAAAACCTGCGCAAGCAGGCCCGCAATGCTGGCGCGACGGTTCAGGTCGCGAAAAACCGCCTCGCCAAGATCGCTCTCGATGGCGCCGACGTCGCCTCCATCGCGCCCCTGCTCAAGGGGCCGACCCTGATCGCCTATTCAGACGATCCGGTGGCGGCGCCGAAAGTCGCCGTGGCCTTCGCTAAGGATAACAATAAATTTGTCATCCTCGGCGGCGCCATGGGCAAGACTGCTCTGAATCCGGACAGCGTCAAGTCGCTCGCGACGATGCCGTCCCTTGACGAACTGCGCGGCACGCTCGTGGGCCTCATTCAGGCGCCCGCGACGAAGATCGCCCAGCTCTCCACCGCGCCGGCCGCCAAGCTTGCGCGCGTGTTCGGAGCCTACGCCAAACGAGACGCGGCCTAAGAGGCCCTCACGCACAGCAACCAAATTCAAAGGACGTTACTCATGGCAAATCTGGAAAAAATCGTCGAAGACCTCTCGGCTCTCACCGTTCTCGAGGCGGCTGAACTCGCCAAGATGCTCGAAGAGAAGTGGGGCGTTTCGGCCGCCGCCGCCGTCGCCGTCGCCGCCGCTCCTGGCGCCGCCGCCGCTGCGCCGGCCGCCGAGGAGAAGACCGAGTTCAACGTGATTCTGGCCGCCGCCGGCGACAAGAAGATCGAGGTCATCAAGGAGGTTCGCGCGATCACCGGCCTCGGCCTGAAGGAAGCCAAGGACCTGGTGGAAGGCGCGCCCAAGCCGGTCAAGGAAGGCGCGACCAAGGAAGAGGCCGAGAAGATCAAGGCCGCTCTCGAAAAGGCCGGCGCGAAGGTCGAACTCAAGTAGTTTTTCCGCCGCCGTTCTGGCGGCGTCGCGATCGTCGCAGTCCCGGCCCGCCGGGACTGCGGCCAATCAACAGAAGGCGCTCACGGACGCGGGACCCACGCCGCCATGAAGAGCGCCTGACGGGCAAAGGACCTCTCGCAGCGGGACGGTCGGCCCTCATCAGAAAGGCTCGAAAGGCGACATGGCTCAGACGTCGGCGAGAAAGTTCACCGGTCGCAAGCGCATCCGCAAATTCTTCGGACATATCCGCGAGGCGGCGGAGATGCCCAATCTGATCGAGGTGCAGAAGGCCTCCTACGATCAGTTCCTGCTTGTCGACGAGCCCAAAGGCGGCCGTGCCGACGAGGGGCTGCAGGCTGTCTTCAAGTCCGTCTTTCCGATTTCCGACTTTTCGCAGGTCTCGCTGCTCGAATTCGTGCGCTACGAATTCGAGCAGCCCAAATATGACGTCGACGAATGCCGCCAACGCGGCATGACCTACGCCGCGCCGCTTAAAGTGACGCTGCGGCTCATCGTGTTCGACGTCGATCCCGACACCCAGGCGAAGTCGGTCAAGGACATCAAGGAGCAGGACGTCTATATGGGCGACATGCCCTTCATGACGTCGAACGGCACCTTCGTCGTCAACGGCACCGAGCGCGTCATCGTTTCGCAGATGCATCGCTCGCCGGGCGTGTTCTTCGACCATGACAAGGGCAAGAGCCATTCGTCGGGCAAGCTGCTGTTCGCGGCCCGCATCATTCCCTATCGCGGCTCTTGGCTGGACATCGAGTTCGACGCCAAGGACATCGTCTATGCGCGCATCGACCGCCGCCGCAAAATTCCGGTGACGTCGCTGCTCTTCGCCCTCGGCCTCGACGGCGAAGAGATTCTGTCGACGTTCTACAAGACGATCATCTACACGCAGGACGGCGAGAACTGGCGCATGCCTTTCGACGCCGAGCGCATCAAGGGCGTGAAGGCCGTCGCCGACATGGTCGACGCCGACAGCGGCCAGGTGATCCTCGAAGCCGGCAAGAAGCTTGCCGTGCGCGCCGCGCGCCAGCTCGCCGAGAATGGCGTGAAGGCGATCCGCGTCGCGCCCGAGGATCTCTATGGGCAATATCTCGCGCAGGACCTCTTCGACCCCGCTACCGGCGAGATTTTCGCCGAGGCGGGCGACGAGATCACGGCGAAGACGCTGCCGTTGCTGATCGAGCGCGGCTTCGACGAATTGCCGGTGCTGGACATCGATCACATCAATATCGGCCCCTACATCCGCAATACGCTCGCCGTCGACAAGAACTCCAATCGCGAGGAAGCGCTGTTCGACATCTATCGCGTCATGCGCCCGGGCGAACCGCCGACGATGGACACGGCGGAGAACATGTTCCATTCGCTGTTCTTCGATCCGGAGCGCTATGATCTCTCCGCCGTCGGCCGCGTGAAGATGAACATGCGCCTCGATCTTGACGCGCCGGACACGACGCGGACGCTGCGCCGCGAGGACATCCTCGCGGTCGTCCGGGCGCTCGTCGATCTGCGCGACGGTCGCGGCGAGATCGACGACATCGACAATCTCGGCAACCGCCGCGTGCGCTCGGTCGGCGAGCTGATGGAGAATCAGTATCGCCTCGGCCTGCTGCGCATGGAGCGCGCCATCAAGGAGCGCATGTCGTCGGTCGATATCGACACGGTCATGCCGCAGGATCTGATCAACGCCAAGCCGGCGGCCGCCGCCGTGCGCGAGTTCTTCGGCTCGTCGCAGCTGTCGCAGTTCATGGATCAGACCAACCCGCTGTCCGAGATCACCCATAAGCGCCGCCTCTCGGCGCTTGGCCCGGGCGGCCTTACCCGTGAAAGAGCAGGCTTCGAGGTGCGCGACGTGCACCCGACGCACTACGGCCGCATCTGCCCGATCGAGACGCCGGAAGGTCCGAACATCGGCCTGATCAATTCGCTCGCGACCTTCGCCCGCGTCAACAAATACGGCTTCATCGAAGCGCCTTATCGTCGCGTGCGCGACGGCAAGGTGACGGGCGAGGTCGCCTATCTCTCGGCGATGGAAGAGGCGAAATATCACGTCGCTCAGGCCAATGCGCAAGTCGACAAGGACGGCAATCTGACGGAAGACCTCGTGCTCTGCCGTCACGCCGGCGACGTGATGCTGGTGCCGCGCGAGAAGGTCGACGCGATGGACGTGTCGCCCAAACAGCTCGTCTCGGTCGCCGCGGCGCTGATACCGTTCCTTGAGAACGACGACGCCAACCGCGCGCTGATGGGCTCGAACATGCAGCGCCAGGCCGTTCCTCTGGTCAAGGCCGACGCGCCGCTTGTCGGCACCGGCATGGAGCCGATCGTGGCCCGCGACTCCGGCGCCGCCATCTCGGCGCGCCGCACCGGCGTGGTCGACCAGATCGACGCGACCCGTATCGTCATCCGCGCCACCGAAGAGCTCGATCCGGCCAAGCCCGGCGTCGACATCTATCGGCTGATGAAGTTCCAGCGTTCGAACCAGTCGACCTGCATCAACCAGAAGCCGCTCGTGCGCGTCGGCGACCTCGTGCACAAGGGCGACATCATCGCCGACGGTCCGTCCACCGACCTCGGCGATCTAGCGCTCGGACGCAATGTGCTCGTCGCCTTCATGCCGTGGAACGGATACAACTTCGAGGATTCGATCCTTCTCAACGAACGCATCGTCAAGGACGACGTCTTCACCTCGATTCACATCGATGAATTCGAGGTGATGGCGCGCGACACCAAGCTCGGCCCGGAAGAGATCACCCGCGATATTCCCAACGTCTCCGAAGAGACGCTGAAGAATCTCGACGAGGCGGGCATCGTCTATATCGGCGCCGAGGTTCAGGCGGGCGACATCCTCGTCGGCAAGATCACGCCCAAGGGCGAAAGCCCGATGACGCCGGAAGAGAAGCTGCTGCGCGCCATCTTCGGCGAGAAGGCTTCCGACGTGCGCGACACCTCGCTGCGCGTGCCGCCTGGCGTTCAGGGCACGATCGTCGAAGTGCGCGTCTTCAACCGCCACGGCGTCGAGAAGGACGAGCGCGCCCAGGCGATCGAACGCGAAGAGATCGAGCGTCTCGCCAAGGATCGCGACGACGAACTCGCGATCCTGGACCGCAACGTCTATGCGCGTATCGCCGAGACGCTCATCGGCAAGGTCGCCGTCGCCGGCCCCAAATCCTTCAAGAAGGGCGAGAAGCTGACGCAGACCATCCTCGAGGAATATCCCCGCTCGCAGTGGTGGACCTTCGTCGTCGAGGACGACGCGCTGATGGCGTCGATCGAGGCCGTGCGCAAGCAATATGACGAGTCGAAGAAGGGGCTTGAGAACCGCTTCCTCGACAAGGTCGAGAAATTGCAGCGCGGCGACGAACTGCCGCCCGGCGTGATGAAGATGGTCAAGGTCTTCGTCGCGGTGAAGCGCAAGATCCAGCCCGGCGACAAGATGGCCGGCCGGCACGGCAACAAGGGCGTCGTTTCGCGCATCGTGCCGCAAGAGGACATGCCTTTCCTCGAGGACGGCACGCCTGTCGACATCGTGCTCAATCCGCTCGGCGTGCCGAGCCGCATGAACGTCGGACAGATCCTTGAGACGCATCTTGGCTGGGCCTGCGCCGGTCTCGGCAAGCAGGTGGGCCAGACGGTCGACGCCTATTATCGCGACAAGGACGCCAAGCCTTTGCGCAAAGCGTTGACCGAAATCTACGGCGACGACCCCGAGCTCGCCTCGCTCGACGAGGCCCGCCTTGTGGAAGTCGGCAAGGAATTGAGGCGCGGCGTGCCAATCGCCACGCCGGTCTTCGACGGGGCGCGCGAGAAGGACATCGTCGAGATGCTGGAGAAGGCGGGACTGGCCTCCTCCGGCCAGGTGCGGCTCTTCGACGGACGCACCGGCGAAGCCTTCGACCGCAAGGTCACGGTGGGCTACATCTATATGCTGAAGCTGCACCACCTTGTCGACGACAAGATCCACGCGCGCTCGATCGGTCCCTACTCGCTCGTGACCCAGCAGCCGCTGGGCGGCAAGGCGCAGTTCGGCGGCCAGCGCTTCGGCGAAATGGAGGTCTGGGCCCTCGAAGCCTATGGCGCCGCCTACACGCTTCAGGAAATGCTGACCGTGAAGTCGGACGACGTCGCCGGCCGCACCAAAGTCTATGAGTCGATCGTGCGCGGCGACGACACCTTCGAGTCGGGCATTCCGGAGAGTTTCAACGTGCTCATCAAGGAAATGCGCTCGCTGGCGCTGAACGTCGAATTGACCAATGCGACGCCGGAAGACGAAGAGTCGCCGACGGCGGCCGAAGCGGCGGAGTAGCCGCGGCGATGACCGCCAACACCATTGTCGCCGGCGGAGCGAAGCAATCTGCAGCCGCAGACGAGCGCTGGAGCGCTTCGTCGCTTCGCTCCCCGCAACGATGGCCTGAGTAGAAATTTACGGCGCGGATCACGGTCCCCAAGCCGCTCCCCCGCGCCCGAGGAGAAAACGATGAATCAGCAAGAGGTCATGAATCTCTTCAATCCGGTCGTGGCGACGCAGGCCTTCGACCAGATTCAGATTTCGATCGCGAGCCCGGAGAAAATTCTCTCCTGGTCCTACGGCGAAATCAAAAAGCCCGAGACGATCAACTACCGCACGTTCAAGCCCGAGCGCGACGGCCTGTTCTGCGCGCGCATCTTCGGTCCGATCAAGGATTACGAGTGCCTGTGCGGCAAATATAAGCGGATGAAATACAAGGGCGTCATCTGCGAGAAGTGCGGCGTCGAGGTGACGCTCGCGCGCGTGCGGCGCGACCGCATGGGCCATATCTCGCTCGCCGCGCCCGTCGCGCATATCTGGTTCTTGAAGTCGCTGCCTTCGCGCATCGGCCTGCTGCTCGACATGACGCTCAAGGATCTTGAGCGCATCCTCTACTTCGAGTCCTATATCGTCATCGATCCGGGCCTGACGCCGCTGAAAGAGCGTCAGCTGCTGTCGGAAGAGGAATATCTGCACGCGCAGGACGAATATGGCCAGGACACGTTCACGGCCATGATCGGCGCTGAAGCGATCCGCAAGCTGCTCGAGTCGATGGATCTTGAAGCGATCGCGGCGTCGCTGCGCATCGAGATCGCCGAAGCGAAGACCGAGCTCAAGCCGAAGAAGCTCGCCAAGCGCCTGAAGATCATCGAGGCCTTCATCCAGTCCGGCAACAAGCCGGAGTGGATGATCCTGAAAGAGGTCCCGGTCATTCCGCCGGACCTGCGCCCGCTTGTGCCGCTCGACGGCGGCCGCTTCGCGACCTCGGATCTGAACGATCTCTACCGCCGCGTCATCAACCGCAACAATCGTCTGAAGCGGCTGATCGAACTGCGCGCGCCGGACATCATCATCCGCAACGAGAAGCGCATGTTGCAGGAGGCTGTCGACGCGCTGTTCGACAACGGCCGCCGCGGCCGCGTGATCACCGGCGCCAACAAGCGGCCGCTGAAGTCGCTCGCCGACATGCTCAAGGGCAAGCAGGGGCGGTTCCGCCAGAACCTGCTCGGCAAGCGCGTCGACTATTCCGGCCGCTCGGTGATCGTCGTCGGTCCGGAGCTGAAGCTGCATCAATGCGGCCTGCCGAAGAAGATGGCGCTGGAGCTGTTCAAGCCTTTCATCTATTCGCGCCTCGACGCCAAGGGCTATTCGGCGACCGTGAAGCAGGCGAAGAAGCTCGTCGAAAAGGAGAAGCCGGAAGTCTGGGATATCCTCGACGAGGTCATTCGCGAGCACCCGGTGCTGCTCAACCGCGCGCCGACGCTGCATCGTCTCGGCATTCAGGCGTTCGAGCCGGTGCTGATCGAGGGCAAGGCGATCCAGCTGCATCCGCTCGTCTGCGCGGCGTTCAACGCCGACTTCGACGGCGATCAGATGGCCGTGCACGTGCCGCTGTCGCTGGAAGCGCAGCTCGAAGCGCGCGTGCTGATGATGTCGACGAACAACATTCTGCATCCGGCCAATGGTCAGCCGATCATCGTGCCGTCGCAGGATATCGTTCTCGGCCTCTATTATCTGACGCTCGAGCGCGACGGCGAGCCCGGACAGGGCATGGCCTTCGCCAGTCAGGGCGAGATCGAGCACGCGCTCGCCGCCAAGGCGATCACGCTGCACAGCAAGATCAAGGGCCGCGCCTGGACCTATGACGAAAAGGGCAAGCGCGTGTCGAAGATTTTCGACACGACGCCGGGCCGCATGATGCTCGGCCAGCTGATGCCTAACCACGACAAGATCCCCTTCGACGTCGTCAACAAGCTGATGACGAAGAAGGAAATCTCCAGCATGATCGACACCGTCTACCGCAACTGCGGTCAGAAGGAGACGGTCATCTTCTGCGACCGCATCATGTCGCTCGGCTTCCGCGAGGCCTTCAAGGCCGGCATCTCCTTCGGCAAGGACGACATGGTCGTGCCGGAGACGAAGGAGAAGATCGTCTCGGAGACGCGCGCCGCCGCCAAGGAATATGAGCAGCAGTACAACGACGGCCTCATCACCCAGGGCGAGAAATACAACAAGGTCGTCGACGCCTGGATGAAGTGCACGGACAAGCTCGCCGAGGAGATGATGATCCGCATCTCGTCGGTGAAGAAGGACGAACACGGCCGCGACATGCCGATCAATTCGATCTACATGATGTCGCATTCGGGCGCGCGCGGCTCGCCGCAGCAGATGAAGCAGCTCGCGGCGATGCGCGGGCTGATGGCCAAGCCTTCCGGCGAGATCATCGAGAGCCCGATCATCTCCAACTTCAAGGAAGGCCTCACCGTCCTTGAATACTTCAACTCCACGCACGGCGCCCGCAAGGGTCTCGCCGACACGGCGTTGAAGACGGCGAACTCCGGCTATCTCACGCGTCGTCTCGTCGACGTCGCGCAGGATTCGATCATCTCGTCGACCGACTGCGGCTCCGAGAACGGCATCCGCATGCGCGCGATCATCGACGCCGGCCAGGTCGTCGCTTCGCTGGCCTCGCGCATTCTCGGCCGCACCGCGGCTGAGCCTTTGATGTCGCAGGACGGCAAGACGGTGATCGTCGCCGCCGGGGAGATGATCCAGGAGTGGCATATCGATGCGATCAACGCCGCCGGCATTCAGGAGGTGAAGATCCGTTCGGTCCTGACCTGCGAGGCCAAGAACGGCGTTTGCGCCAAATGCTACGGACGCGACCTCGCGCGCGGCACGCCCGTCAATATGGGCGAGGCCGTCGGCGTCATCGCGGCGCAGTCGATCGGCGAGCCCGGGACGCAGCTGACCATGCGCACCTTCCACATCGGCGGCGCGGCGCAGCTGGCTGACCAGTCCTTCATCGAGTCGAATTTCGAGGGCACGGTGCATGTGCGCAACCGCCACGTCGCCCGCAACTCGGACGGCGACCTGATCGTGATGGCGCGCAACGTCGCCGTGGTGATCCTCGGCCCGGACGGCTCCGAGCGCGCGGTCAACCGCATCCAATACGGCTCGCGGCTGAAGGTCGACGAGGGCGACAAGGTGAAACGCGGCCAGCGTCTCGCCGAGTGGGACCCCTATATGCGGCCGATCATCACCGAAGTCCCTGGCGTCATCGGCTTTGAAGATCTGGTCGAGGGTCAGTCGATGGCGGAGACGGCCGACGAATCGACCGGCATTTCAAAGCGCATGGTCATGGACTGGCGCTTGAATATGCGCTCGGCGAGCCTGAAACCGGCGATCGTCATCAAGAGCGAGGACGGCAAGATCGCCAAGCTGGCGCGCGGCGGCGACGCGCGCTATCTGCTGCCCGTCGACTCGATCATCGCGGTCGAGCCCGGCGGAACGGTGAAAGCGGGCGATATTGTCGCGCGTATTTCGGTCGAGAGCGCCAAGACCCGCGACATCACCGGCGGTCTGCCGCGCGTCGCGGAGCTGTTCGAGGCGCGCCGTCCCAAAGATCACGCGATCATCGCGGAAATCTCCGGCACGGTCGCCTTCGGCAAGGACTATAAGAACAAGCAGCGCATCACCATCACGCCCTCCGAGGAAGGCGCGGACCCGGTCGAATATCTTATCCCGAAGGGCAAGCATATCCACCTTCAGGACGGCGACGTCGTCGAAAAGGGCGATTACATCGTCGACGGCAATCCAGCGCCGCACGACATTCTGGCGATCAAGGGCGTGGAGGAGCTAGCGGCTTACCTCGTCAATGAGATCCAGGAGGTCTACCGGCTGCAGGGCGTCAACATCAACGACAAGCACATCGAAGTGATCGTGCGTCAGATGTTGCAGAAGATCGACATCGTCGATCCGGGCGACACCGGCTTCCTCGAAGGCGAGCAGGTCGACAAGCTGGAGCTCGAGGAGGCGAACGCCAAGGCGCTCGAGAGTGGCGGCAAGCCCGCGACAGGCACGCCGGTGCTTCTCGGCATCACCAAGGCCTCGCTGCAGACGCGCTCCTTTTTCTCGGCCGCGTCCTTCCAGGAGACGACGCGCGTGCTCACCGAGGCCGCCGTCAACGGCAAGATCGACCCGCTCGTCGGCCTCAAGGAGAACGTCATCGTCGGCCGGCTGATCCCGGCCGGCACCGGCGCGGCGATGTCGAAGTTCCGCTCGATCGCCGGCGGCCGCGACGAGCTGATCATCGAGCAGCGCGCCGAAACGACCGAGCTCGCGCCGGCGCTGCCGCCGGCGGAGTGAGATGGCAGGCGCTATGAAAATTGAAAAGGCCGCCCCGAAAGGGCGGCCTTTTTCGATATAACGCAGAGCTTCGCTTTCGAATTCCGAGGTGGCGGAGACAATCGTGACTACTCATCAACCCACCCTCCATCTGGTCTGCGGCAAGATCGCGGCTGGCAAATCGACTCTGTGCAATCGCCTCGCCGCGGCGCCGGCAACCTTGCTGGTCAGCGAAGACAGGTGGATTAAACGTCTTTACGGTCCCGAGATGCATTCGATCGAGGATTATGCGCGTTACTCGGCGCGCATCCGCGATGTGATGGGCCCACACATAGAGGATGTGCTGCGCGCGGGACTGTCGGTCGTCCTGGATTTCCCGGCGAACACCGTCGCGACTCGGCAATGGATGCACGGCATTTTCGAGAACGCCGGCGTCGCGCATCAGCTTCATTATCTGAAAGCATCAGACGCTCTTTGTCGAGCGCGCATGCATGCGCGTTACGCTCGCGGCGAGCACGAGTTCCTTGTAACTGACGATCAGTTCGATTTGATCACGCGTTATTTTGCGCCTCCGGCGCCGGCTGAAGGCTTCAACACCATCGTCTATCGGGAATCGGACTGACGCATCCCCGCCCAATTCTCGGGAAGCACGATCCTTCCCCAATTCCTACGCGCCTGACATTGCGCGCCGCTCTCGATGCAAGGGAGCTGTCTAGCTCTGGCTCGGCAAGTGAAGCGCGCGCCCTTCAGATTCGCGTCCCGAGGAAATAGATTGCGGTTGTGCCAACCCTCCTCTCCTTGCTGCGATCTTCCCCCGCTCGGGCGGCGCGCGCGCTGATCCTCGTCTACCGCGTCAGCTTCTCGATGATCGCCGGGCGTTTCTGCCGCTATGCGCCGACCTGCTCCGAATACGCCGACGAAGCGATCGCGAAGCATGGCTTATGGGCCGGCGGCTGGATGGGCTTTGCGCGCATCTGCCGCTGCCGGCCCGGCGGCGGCGCAGGGTTCGATCCCGTGCCCGAAGCGCTGCGCCCCGACGCCGGCCCCGTCACGCCCTGGCGCTACGGCGTCTGGCGCCAGCGCCCGGTCTGCGAAGCGATGGAGCCTGAGGATGAGCGGAACTCCCGCTGTCCCTGATAGGGCGCGCCAAATTTTCCGGCCGACTGTGACGCAGCGGCAGAAATTGACGCCACCATCAAAGCGGCGATGCGCGCCATTTGGCGGCTATGTCTTCGCCGTCGGCGCGCCGTCCGACTTCCCCGCGCATCGATTGAGGATATCGATTACTTCCTCGTCGCTGATCTGATGAAAATCCCGATAGAAATAGCCGATCGCGCCGAACGCCCGATGCGTCTCGATGCAGACGATTTCATCGACGTCGACGCTTAAAGACTCCAGCGTGTCCAGAGGCGCAACCGGCACGGCCAGCACAAGCTTCTTCGGCGCGCGCGCGCGAACGGCGCGTAAGGCCGCGCGTGTCGTCGCGCCGGTGGCGACGCCGTCATCAACCACGATGGCGACGCGCCCTTGCGCCTCCGGCCGCTCGCGGCTCCCGAGATAAAGGCTGCGGCGGCGCTCGATCTCCGCAAGCTCACGGGCGCACGCCTCCTGAAATTTCTGCTCGCTGACCTCCGCCATGGCGATCACGTCGTCATTGCGCACGATCATGGGGCTGCCGCCGTCCGCTACGGCGCCCATCGCCAGCTCCGGCTGAAAGGGCACGCCAATCTTCCTGACGAGCACGAGATCGAGGGGCGCGTCGAGCGCTATCGCAATCGGCTCGGCGACGGGGGCGCCGCCGCGCGGCAGCGCGAAAACGACGACATCCTCGCCCTTAAAGCGCGCAAGCTCGGCGGCAAGGCGACGTCCGGCGTCGCCGCGGTCGTAAAAGGACATGATGGCGCCCTTACCTTCCTACCTGATTGTCGGCCGCGAGCGCCGATTGCGCAAGATTAAGATAGCGCGTCGCCAGCGGCTCCCATTTCGCAGGCTCTCTCGGCGCATCATCGAGAAGATGCGCCACGGACTGGCGCGCGCGCAATACCGCGCGCCAGGCGGCGTAGAGCGAGACCAGGCGCCGAGGCGGTTCGCATGAGAGGCGCTGCGCGACTTTGTCGACCAGTTCGGCGCCCAGCGTCTTCGCGCCGAGCAGCGCGCATTCGACGCCAAGATAGGCAAGCTCGTCGAAGGGATCGACCTGGCGCAACTCGGCGTTGAACTCGAGACAGTCGAATATGGCGATGGGATCGCAAAAGCAGATGTGCTCGGGGCGCAAATCGCCGTGGCCGTCGACCACGCGGCCTTGAAGGACGCGCTCCTGCAATTGCGACCGGCTGGCCGCGAGTCTTGCGTCAAGGAGATCGAGCAAAATGGGTGTGCGTCCATGATCGAGCGCGAAATCCCGTCGCGTGAGAATGTCGCGATTCTTTTCCTGCTCGCGAAAGAAACGCAGCGCATAGTCTTCGGCGCTGATCGAGGAGCTTTCCTGGCGGCGATAGAAATTCGCTAGCGTGTCGCAGAGCGCGTCAATTTGCGCCGCGGTCAGGCGATCTTCGGCGATCAGCCGATCGAGCATCGCTTCCCGCGGCAGGCGACGCATCACGACCAGCCAGTCGACGACCGCCCCGTCGCCGCCAAGCGCCAGGCCGCGCGCCGGGATATAGGTCAAGGGGACGACGCCCAAATAGACGTCGGCCGCAAGCCGACGGTTGAGACGCGCCTCCTCGCGACAATTGCGTTCGCGCGCTTCGATGGTCGAGAAGTCGAGAAAAGGATAGCGAACAGGCTTCTTGAGCTTGTAGACCCTGTCGCCCGCGAGAAAGACATAGGACATATGCGTTTCCAGCACGGCGACCTTCGCCGGAGGATGCGGATAGGCCTCAGGCGCGCTGAGAAATCGAACCTTGTCGGCGGTCGATGGCGGCCCGGCGTCGGCGCGGTTGTGGGGGATCGACTCCATCGGGGGCGCCGCTTCTCAGCCCTTGACGCAGATGAGCGGCTTCAGAAAAGCGACCTTTCTCGCCAATCCCGCGGCCTGCGCGGAATCGACGACCGCGCGAACATCCTTATAGGCGCCCGGCGCTTCTTCGGCGACCCCGCGCAGCGACGGACTCTTGATGATGATTCCCTGCGCGCGCAGATCGTCAACGACTTGGCGTCCGCCCCAGGCGCGCGTCGCCGCATGACGGCTCATGCGCCGCCCCGCGCCGTGACAGGCGGAAGAAAACGCCTGGCGTTCGCTCGTCGCCATGCCGGCCAGAACATAGGACCCCGCGCCCATGCTCCCGCCGATCAGCACCGGCTGCCCGTAGGGCCGCAGCGCCTCCGGCAAATTTTCGTGGCCAGGGCCGAAGGCGCGCGTCGCGCCCTTGCGATGGACGAAAAGCTGGCGGGTTTCGCCGTCGATCGCATGGCGCTCCACCTTGCAAGTGTTGTGGGAAACGTCAAACATCAACGGCAGTTCTCCATGCTCAAAAAATCCGGCGAAGACCTGTCGCGCCAGATGACCGATGATCTCGCGATTGGCGAGCGCGCAATTGATCGCCGCGCGCATGGCGCCGAGATATTTTTGCCCGAGTTCCGATTTGATCGGCGCGCAGGCCAATTCACGATCGGGCAATTCAATCCCGTAGTCTTGCGCCGACAGCGCCATCTCGCGCAAATATTCCGTGCCGATCTGATGACCGAGGCCGCGCGAGCCGCAATGGATCGTCACGACGCATTCGCCTTTGACGAGACCGTACGCCGCCGCGGTCCTCTCGTCTAAAATTTCCGCGACTTCCTGCACCTCCAAATAATGATTGCCCGAGCCCAGCGTGCCCATCTCGCGGCGCTGGCGCTTTCGTGCACGTTCCGACACGCCGGCGGGATCGGCGCCCGAGGCGCATCCTCGCTCCTCGATGCGGTCAAGATCCTCGGCGCGGCCGAAGCCGCGCTCGATCGCCCATTTCGCGCCGCCGAGCAGCATGGCGTTCATGCCCTGCTCGTCGAGAGCGATCTCGCCCACCGAACCGACGCCAGCCGGAACATGATCGAAAAGCGCGTCGGCCAGTTCCTGCTGGACCGAAACGACCTGCTCGCGCGTGAGACGCGTGAGATGCGTGCGCACGCCGCAGGAGACGTCGAATCCGACGCCGCCAGCGGACACCACGCCGCCTTCGTCCGCATCGAAGGCCGCGACGCCGCCGATGGGAAAGCCATAGCCCCAATGCGCGTCCGGCATGGCGTAGGCGGCGCGCACAATGCCTGGGAGTTTGGCGACATTGGTGACCTGATCGAAGACCTTCTCGTCCATTTCCACCATGAGGTCTTCAGTCGCGTAAACGACCGCCGGCACGCGCATGCCGCCGAAGGGCGCCACGCGCCACGCCGTGTCCGAAAGCTTCTCGAAACGTGAAACGTCCATCGCGCCCTCCCGCGCCTAAACGTCAATGACGCATTGCGCCCGCCACAATCCGGGCCGATCCTCGACAAAGGCCAGTTCGGTGTAGGTCGCGCCCTTCACTTCCACGACGGGCGCATGTCGCGCGCGCGACACGTTTTCGCCTAGAGCGCGGCCCTTGAGACAAGCGTCGTCGATGTTCGCCTGGAACGCGCCAAACACCATCCGACGCGCCGCCATCTCGTATATGAGCGCATTGAGCCAATCGACGAGCAGCAGGTCGAGGCAAGGCGCTTCGAGAGCGATGTCGATCGCCTGCTCGAGCCGAACGGTCGCCGGATCAAGAATCGCGGCCATCATCGCGAGGGCCGCCTGTTCGCAAGCTTCGCCGGGGGTGGCGCCAAAGCCGCGCACGCCGACGTCGGCGTCGTGCGGAAAATGCTCCCAGCGCCCGATCGCCATGATCGCCGGCCGCCGATCAGGCGGCGTCGCGGCCGAGCGGCGTGACGCGGCTCGCTTGCGGACCTTCCTGGCCGTCCTCCTCCTTGTAGCTCACGCGCGCGCCAGGCTTCAACGCGTCAAATCCGGGCTCTTCGACGCTATGGCGGTGGAAGTAGATATCTCGACCATCGGCGCCTTCGAGGAAGCCATAGCCCTCCTCCGCCACTATTTTTCTTACGACGCCGGTCGGAGCCGTCTCGTGTTGCTTCACCTTGCCGCGCATGCGGCGCACCTGGTCCTGCAACCGCCGCCGCGCCCTCTTGAACACGTCATTGAGCGCGAAATCGAAATCCTGAAATCGCTCATCTTGATGCGGCGTACGCTCGATCGCGACCTCGCGCCTATCGGGCAGGACGAGATGCAAATGGATCTCATAGAGCCCGCCGGTGTTATGATGCGCGCCCGGACCTTTGACGACGACGCGACAGGCTGTCGCACGTCCGTAGCGATCCTCGAGCTTTTCTATCAAGCGCATTATTTTTTCTTGGCGGTCGGATGAAGGCTCGACGCCCTGAAAATCGATCTTGGGCAGCGTTTGCATCGAAAATTCCTCCCAAATCCGAGGCGGACAAATGTGCGTCCCTAAAAATGAACATGGCGACGGCAGAGCTGCTTCTCCAGATGGAAGCGTCATAAAGCGGCGCCATGGAGACTGAAACGTGCTATTTGCGAGGTTTGACGATGACGAGGAGCCACTTCACGACCGCCGACGTCGCAATTGGCCCGCAACGGCTCGAGGGATCGCTCTTCTTGCCTGAAACGCCGCGGGGGCTGGTCATTTTCGCGCATGGCAGCGGCTCGTCGCGCTTTAGTCCGCGCAATCGATATGTCGCCGAACGACTGGTCGCGCAGGGGTTCGCCTGCCTGCTGTTCGATCTGCTCACCGCCGAGGAAGGCGAATTCCGCCGCAACGTCTTCGACATTCCGCTGCTTGGCGCGCGCGTTCGCGAGGCGATCGCCTGGACCGCCGCGAGCGACGTTTCTCGTTTGCCGATCGGCCTTTTCGGGGCGAGCACGGGCGCCGCGGCGGCGCTCGTCGCCGCGGCCGACGAGCCGCGCGTCGCCGCCGTGGTTTCGCGCGGCGGTCGGCCAGATCTTGCAGGCGACGCGCTGCAGCGCGTTCAAGCGCCGACATTGTTGATCGTCGGTGGACTGGACTACGGGGTGATCGACCTCAATCGCAGCGCCCAGCAACTGCTCAGATGCAGGAACCGCCTCGACATCGTCCCCGGCGCCACCCATCTCTTCGAGGAGCCGGGCACATTGGAAAGCGTCGTCGAGCGCGCGACAAATTGGTTTATCGAATATCTTGGCGCGAGTCGCGGCGCGGCGGACGCATAGCGCCATGCTGCGATTGCGTGACGACAGAAGGTTTGAGTCATGACGACGATGGCGCTGACGGAACCGCCGCTCAAGCGGCTTTTCGAGCGATTGGATTTCGCGCCGCAGCCGAAAAGGCTCGAACTCGACGTCGTGCACGAGCGCTGGACAGCGGCGCGCGCCGGCGCCGTGGCGCCCATGAGAAGCGCCATCAGCTTCGCGCCGCAGGATCGCGCCGCAGCCGAAACTCTCTTCGTCTACAGGTTCGAAGGACCGGACGAGAGCGTTCTGACCGAAGGCGCGTCAGCCGCGGCGCCGCTGCTTGGCCCGTGCCGCATCGGCGACAAATTGAGCGAAGCGGCGAACCGCCGCGGCGCCGTGCGGCTGCGTCGTCTGTTCAAGGAGGTGCGGCGAACCGGCCAACCGGTGCTCGCGCAATATACCAGCGTCGAACGGGGTCGCGATCGCGCCATTGTCGAAATTCTGGCGGCGCCGCTTTCGGAGGACGCGCGCACGATCGACTCCGCGCTCGCCGCGATTTCGACGCATGTCCTGGATGGCGCGCCCGCGCGCGTGACGCGCGCATCAGCGGATCACAGCCTTGCGCTATTCGCGCTCGGCGCGAGCATGTCGTTTGGCGATGACGTCGCGCAATTGCTCGGCGCCGAGCTTACGCCATTGGAAGACCGCGAATTCGAGGACGGCGAATATAAGATCAGGCCGCTTGAGAACGTGCGCGGCCGCGACTGCTACATCGTCTTCACCCTGAATGGCGACGACGTCGCCAGCAGCGCCGACAAGCTGTGCAAGCTGCTGTTCTTCATCGGCGCGCTGAAGGATGCCGGCGCAGCGCATGTCACGGCGGTTACCCCCTATCTGTGCTTCGCGCGCAAGGATCGGCGCACCAAGCCTCGCGATCCGGTCACGACGCGTTACGTCGCGCAGCTGTTCGAGGCGCTTGGAACGGATCGTGTGGTCTGCATCGACGTGCACAACATTGCCGCCTTTCAGAACGCCTTTCGTTGCGAGACGGTCCACCTCGACGCTCAGGCGCTCTTCGCGCGTCACGTCGTCGCCACTGTCGGGGAGTCGCCCGTCGCCGTGGTCTCGCCGGACCTTGGCGGCGAGAAGCGCGCGGAGCTTTTTCGGCTGCGGCTTGAACGCATGCTGCAGCGGCCCGTGGCCAAAGCCTTCATGGACAAATATCGCAGCGAGGGCCGCGTCGTCGGCGACATTTTCGCCGGCGACGTCAAGGACCGCACCGCCATCATCATCGACGACCTCATCGCCGGCGGCGGCACGGTGGCGCGCACAGCCACGGCGTGCCGGACGCATGGCGCGGCGCGCGTGTTGGTCGCGGCGACGCATGGCGTCTTCTCGGCAAACGCGGCGTCGACGCTTGCAAGCGCGCCGATCGATCAACTGATCGTCACCGATTCCACGCCGCCGCAATCGGCCATGGCGACGGCGCTTGGCGATCGGCTGACGATCATCAGCGTTGCCGGTCTCGTCGCCGAAGCGATACGACGGCTGCACGAAAACGGTTCGATCACGCAGCTTCTCGACGACGGGCCTTAGGCGTCGGCGCTTTGGTTGCATCCTGCAATGACTCGCGCCAAAGACCTCGCATGAACTTAGAAAATGTCGTCATTCGCCGAATGTCCAAAGGCGAGCTTGATCTGGCGCTGGATTGGGCGACGGCCGAAGGCTGGAACCCCGGCCTTTATGACGCCGACAGTTTCTACGCCGTGGATCCGGATGGCTTCTTTCTCGCGGAGCGTTCCGGCGCGCCTTTGGGTTGCGTCGCCGCCGTCGCCTATGACCAAGCCTTCGGCTACCTTGGACTTTTCATCGTTCGTCCGCCCTATCGTGGACAGGGCGTTGGCCGTCGGCTCTTGGACGTCGCGCTGCGTCGTCTGCAAGGACTCAACGTCGGCGTCGACGCCGCCATTGAGCTTCAGCAGACATATGCGCGCTACGGATTCACATTCGCCTATCGCAACATCCGCCATCGCTGCGTCGGCGGCGGCGAAGCGCCTCCCGATGTGATGGAATTGGCGTGCGTCCCCTTCGACGAGATCGTGCGCTATGACGGCACGATCTTTCCGACATCGCGCGCGAACTTTCTTGCGCGATGGATCGCTCAGCCGGAGAGCGCGTCGCTCGCCTGTATGAAGCATGGTCGGCTCGCCGGCTATGGCGTGCTGCGCGCGTGCCGCGACGGCTGCAAGATCGGTCCGCTGTTCGCGGATGATCCGCATGCCGCAGACGCGCTGTTTCAAGGACTGTGCGCGCGCGGCGGCGGCGCGCCGGTGTTTCTCGACACGCCCGAAGCAAACCCCGCCGCCCTCGCGCTGGCCCAGCGGCGTCGGATGACGGCCCTCTTCGACACGGCGCGCATGTATACGCAAAGAACGCCGCCGGGCCGAATCGAGCGCTGCTACGGCGTCACCACCTTCGAACTTGGTTAGGTTGCGGCCGAACCTGCCTGTGGGAATAGATTCGGCGCGCCGCCGTCCGCCGCGACGCTCGGAGCGATCAAGGCCGGATCGTCATCGGCTTCGCCCGAGCGGTTGACGCGCGGCGACACGATCCATTCCTGCAACGCGTCTTCGGGCGGCGCGCGGAGCCATGCGCCCGGATCGGCGCCCCTCATCCATGCGTCGGCGTCGCGCCAGTCGAGAATGATCGGCATTCGATCGTGGAAACGGCTCATCCAGCCATTGGCGGGACCGACGATAATGGTCGCGGAGTCGACGCTGGCGTTGCTCTCAATGTCGCGACAGCTCTCGCACAGGCCCGCGAAGGCGAGCGGTCGGCCGTCGGGCGCGGTAAAATAATGCGGCGTCCTGGCGCCTTTCGCGCCGGTCCATTCATAGAAGCCCGACGCCGGGATGATGCAGCGCCGCGCGGCGAAGGCCGAGCGAAACATCGGCTTTTCGGCGACCGTCTCGGCGCGGGCGTTGAAGGTTGCGGGCAGTTCGCGCAGGGGCTTCTTCCACCATGCGGGCGCGAAGCCCCAGCGCATCTGGACGAGTTCGTTTCCCGCAGGCGTCGGCCTGATGACCTCGATCATCGTCGTCGGCGCCACATTGTAGCGCGGCTGCAGATTGCGCGGCTGGCCGATTAGATCGGCAAGCCGCTGAAGCTCCTCCCAGGAGAGATGCTGCGTAAAGCGGCCGCACATTGGGCAAGACCGTCCTGTCTCAGTAGTAGTAGCGCCGATGGCGGCGGTAGCGATGTGGGCGCGGGGCCGTCGCGGCGCCAATGATCGCGCCGCCGGCGGAGCCGACCGCCGCCGCGGCGAGCGTCGGCCCCGCGAGACCCCCCGACGCCAGCGCGCCAATGCCGGCGCCGCCCAAACCGCCGATAATGCCGCCGCCGACGGCGCGTTCGCCTGGCGTATAGCAGCCGGCAAGCGGCGCGGAGGCCGTAAGAAGCGTCGCGACGATGAGGGCTTTCCTGACCCGGGGAGTGGTGGCGAAGCTGTGCATCTTTAGTCCCTTATTCACGGATTCGCCGCATCGGCGCTCAGTCCGACCTTCGGCGGCGCCTGCCCGAATGACCCCAGATTTGCGCCAGAACGATGGCCTAGCGCCCCAGCCCGACGGCGCTCCCGCCGGGACATGCAACACTTAAATGTCTCCGTTCTTTCAAATAGGAATATTTCGAAACTCCATTCCTGAAAGACTTCCTATAAAGACTTGATCGTATTGACGCAGTGGGTTGCTTACGAAATATTTCCGCAATGCACACGGCCGTGGTGAGACGTTCGACATCGAGCATTCGCCTTCAGGTCCAACGGTCAACCGCAAACGAAGAAAGAGGTTCGCGCCGCCCGGCGGCGTTCCTATCGTTAAAGGAGAGAACGATGTGCGATTTGGCGCGCGAGAGAAGGCGCATTGATTCGATTCTTGCCGAGGCGATGAATCGCAACTCGGCGCGATGGTCGATCGACGAAGTCGAACTCGCGGGATACGGACTTGCGGCGCTGCGCAGCCACTATGCGCTTTCCTGCTCGGACGAATGCATGCGCAAGAGATGCGACGAATTCGCCGCGCTCGTCGCGCTGTCGCGTCGCACGCGGTTGCAGCCCGCGCGGCAACCACGCCTCGCGCAGCAACCGCAACTCGCGCAATAGAGGTTCGGCATCGAAAGAAGGAACGCGTGATGTTCATGGCGTCGAACCAGTTCAAGGTCGTCAAAGGGTGTGAAGAAACATTCGAAACCGCCTGGAAAGAGACACACGCGCGGCTGCGCGAAGCCGCAGGTCTGATCGGCTTTCGCTTCCATAAGGGACGGGAGATCGGCCCGCATGTCCTCTATTTCTCGATCACCATGTGGGAGACGGAGGAGCGGTTCCTCGTGTGGCGACGCGCGGAGCTCTATGGCGCGCCGGGCGGGCGCCTTGGACCGGGCCGCGCCACGCGGCTGGAGGAGTTCGACTCGGCGGTCTCCAGAAGCAATCCGCAATAGCGCGAAGACTCAGTTTTTCGGGAGAGAAGGACAATGTTGGGAATTGGCGACAGCCTGCCGCCTTTCGCCGTTAACGGCGTAAAGCCTGGGTTTAACGAGATCGAAGAAAACGGGGAGACGGCCTTCGAAGCGGTCAACGAGACGAGCTTTCCCGGCATGTGGAAGGTGATCTTCTTCTATCCGAAGGATTTCACCTTCGTGTGCCCGACCGAAATCGCCGCCTTCGCGCGCTTATCGGAAGAGTTCGCGGCGCGCGATGCCGTCGTTCTCGGCGGCTCAAGCGACAATGAGTTCGTGAAGCTGGCCTGGCGGCGCGACCACAGCGACCTCAAGAGCTTGCCCATCTGGCAATTCGCCGACCCCAAGGGCGACCTGATCGATGGCCTGGGGGTGCGCGCGCCTTCAGGCGTCGCCTATCGCGCCACATTCGTCGTCGATCCCGACAATGTCATTCAACATGTCTATGCGACGAATCTCGACGTCGGCCGCGCGCCGGATGACACGCTACGCGTGCTCGACGCGCTCCAGACCGGCGCCCTCTGCCCGTGCAGCCGGCCGGTCGGCGGCGAAACGCTCAGCCCCGCCGCATGACGCGGCAGGCGCGGCGCCGGGCAATTGCAAGGTCAGACATTTAGCGGCGCCGCCCGCCTTCATGAATTCGGAGAGCGGCGTCACCACGGGCCGGAAGCCGGCGTCGATCAGGCGCGCCCGCAGCGCGTCGGAGCAGGCGTTGAGGAAAATGGCGCCGCAGGCCTCGACGGCGTTGCACGCGAAAGAGAGCGCGTCTTTTTCGCTAACCTCGATCCGCTTTTCCGCGGGCGCGATCGCGCGAATGATCTCCTGCGACTCGATCGCGAAGGCCGGCGGGTAATACATCAACCAGGCGCCGCTCAGCGGGCAGAAGCAGGTGTCGAGATGATAGAATCGCGGATCGACGAGCTTCAGCGCGATCGCCCTGCGGCCAAAGATTCTTTCCAGATGTTTGGCCGCCGCTTCGTCCGAGCGCCAGCCATAGCCGCACCAGACAATGTCCCGCGCATGATCGAGGAGCGCGTCGCCGGCCCCTTCAAACGGAACATGCGCTGGCCAGGGCGCGATGGAATAGCCTCGCGCTTCGAACCATTCGCGAAACAGACGCTCTTCCGGCCGGCGCTCCTTGGCATGGAACCGGCTCACGACGGCCGTGTCGCCGATCGCGAGTCCCGCATTGGCGGTGAACACCATGTCCGGCAGCCCCGGCGTTGGCGCGACGAAGGCGATATCGCTATGCGCCGCGAGATTGCCGCGCAAGTTCGCCCATTGCGCCTTGGCGCGCGAAAGCGTCGCGCGCCCGATCTGATTCTCCATCCAGGGATTGATGATGTAGTCGACGCCGAAATAATCCGGCGCGCACATCAGAATGGCGCCCCGACCCGACGGCGACTGTGGCGCCGCGTCGACGCGCGCCTGCGCTTGCCGCGCGTCGTCTAAAACCGCTGCCTCGACGTCGAAGCGCGTCACCGAATCCTCTGGAGTCGAGCGACCGTCAGTCATGCAGCTTCTCCCGTCTTTAAGAGAGTTGCGACGTCTTCCGGCGCCGCCTCAAGCGGATGCAGCAACGAAAATAAATCCTTGGGATTTGCGGGTTCCGCGATCAGCGCGATCTGGCGGCCGGCGCCCGTCTCTCGCGCGAGATCGCGCAACAGCCGCAATATGGAAAAATCCTCGATGGCGAAACCGACGCTATCGAAGATGGTGACCGCCTCCCTAGATGTGCGTCCCGGCCGATGGCCGGCGAGAACTTCGTGCAGTTCCGTCACCGGATGCTTGGCGTCGAGCTGCTGAATCTCGCCCTCGATGCGTGTCTGCGGCGCATATTCGACAAAGATCTCCGCGCGCAGCAGCAGGTCGCGCGCAAGCTCGGTTTTGCCCGGGCAGTCGCCGCCAACGGCGTTGATATGGGTTCCAGGGCGAACCATATCGTCGGTCAAAATGGTCGCCAATTTCTTGTCCGCCGTAATCGTCGTAATGATGTCTGCGCCGCAGGCGGCGCTGCGCGCATCGGCGCAACGAGTGATCGCTACGCCGAAGTCGGCCATGTTGCGCTCAAACTTGTCCGAAGCCTCGGGATCCACGTCGAACACGCGCAACCGATCGACGCCGAGAAGGGCGTGAAAGGCGCAGGCCTGAAACTCCGACTGGGCGCCAAGGCCGATCAACGCCATTGTCTTGCTGCCCCGCCGCGCCAGATGCGCCGCGGCGAGCGCCGATGTCGCGCCGGTTCGAAAGGCGGTGGCGAGCGTCATATCGGCGACGAGCGTCGGATAGCCGGTCGCGACATCGGCGAGGGCGCCGAAGGCGACGACGGTCTGCAGGTTGAGCTGCGTGTTGCCCGGATGGCCGTTGACGAATTTGAAGGCGAAAGCCTCGCCATCGCTGGTCGGCATCAGTTCGATGACGCCGCGCGGCGAATGGCTGGCGTAACGCGGCGATCTCTCGAAAGCGTCCCAGCGCATAAAGTCCCGACGCAGATAGTCGACGAGCCGCGACCAAAACTGTCGCTGGCCTATGTCCGCGACGATGTGGGCGATGTCTCGCGCGCTAAGAAACGTCACCATGCCTTTCCCCGCCAACTTGTGACGGAGAAGCCTAAAACGCTGCGACGCTAACCGAAATCGCTATAAATTGTAAATTTGCCTGCATTTTTATGCTAATCGCCATATAAACTGACCGTTTTAACAGAGATGCGAATCATGGATGATCTCGACCATCGGCTGATCGCCCTGCTGCGCGCCGACGCGCGGGCCTCCTTGTCGCAGCTCGCCAAGGCGCTCGGCGTCTCGCGCGGCACGGTCCAGAACCGGCTGGACAAGCTGATCGCTTCCGATGTGATCCTCGGCTTCACCGTGCGGCTCAAAAATCCTTCCGCGCCGGATCGCATCCGCGCGATCATGATGATCGAAGTCTCCGGCAAAAATTCCCGTCGCGTCGCGCAAGCGTTGCGCGGACTGCCGCAGATTCACACGCTTTACAGCACCAATGGACCGTTCGATCTGATCGCGGAAATCGAATGCGCCAATCTCGAGGAATTCGATCGCGTGCTGTCGAGCGTGAGAATGACCGAGGGAATCGCCAGAAGCGAGACCAGCCTGCTGCTTGCGCCCGCCTGAACGCCCATCGCCGCGTCAGCAGCGGAAGTCGGCGCCGGCGCGGAGCGCCGCGTGTCTCAGTGTAGCGCCGGCGCCGTGGAATCGGCCTGAGTCAGCGTATCGTCGTCCTCCTCCGCGCGCGGCAGGACCACGCGCGCGATCAATCCATGAGGCTCCCGATCCAGCAGCGCCACGGTCCCGCCGTGGTTCTCCACGAGCGAGCGCACAATCGACAGCCCCAGTCCGAAGCCGCTGTGCTGGTCCAGCGTTCGTCCGGGTTGACCGCGAACGAAGGGCTCAAATGCGCTTTGCTTGCTTTCCGCTGTGATGCCCGGCCCATCGTCTTCGACCTCGACCTGTATGAGTCCCCCCGGACATTCCTGCACGTAAATGTCTACGCTTTGCGCGTGATGCGTCGCGTTCTCGACAAGATTCGTGAAAATACGCTGCACGTCGCAGAGCGATCCGAAGACCCTATGGCGGCCGTCGCCATGATAGGTCACATGCTGGCCGAGGTCGCAGAACTCGTCGGCGACAGTCTGCAGAACGCTGTCGAGATCCACGAGAGAACAGTCGGACTTGTCGTCTCCTTCAGCGCGCAAATACTGAAGGTTCTTGAACAGCATCGCATCCATGAGATCGACGTCGCGCATGATGCGCTGCTGGAGGTTTTGATCGGATATAAATTCCGTTTTCAGCTTCAGCCGGGTGATAATCGTTCGCAGATCATGGCTCACGGAGGCGAGCACATGGGCTCTCGCAGCGATCATTTTGCTTATGCGCGCCTGCATGCGATTGAGCGAGCGCGTCAATTCGCGAACTTCATATGCGCCTCGTTCCGGGAGCTGCGTATTCGTATCGACGTCGTTTGGGATCTGCTCGGCGTATTTTGCAAGCCGCCGCAGCGGCGCCATGATCGCGTTCAACGCCCAGAAAACGAAGATCGCGGTGAATATGATGAAGGAGAGCGCCGTTCGCGCGCCCTGCGTCAATATAAAGGGTTCGTCTTCAGCATGCTGCCAAAGCCATCGCCATATCGATCCTGGAGACTTCTGATGCTGGGCGATCGAAACCGTCGCGTAGCCGCCCTTATGCAATTCGACGGCAAGAACGCCGTAGTCTCCAGGCGCCGAACTGGCGACCTTGAACACATCCGCGCCGTCCCATAGCAGCGAATCGATGTGGCGGATTTCGTTATCGAAGGCGAGATCCGCGCCCGTCGAGGAATTCGCCGCCGGCGGACGAGAATCCTGGATTTCGATATTGGCGTATGGAACCGCGCGAGAAAGCTCCGAAATGATATTGGCGCGATCCGAAAGCGGGGCGATATCCAATGCGAGGATTATGCTGGCGATAAAGTCGCCCTGGTCGACGATGTGACGGTTGCCGAAAACATGGAACATCCCGATGACGATGGTTTGAAATGCGACGATCGAGACAAGAATAAGCAGCGTAATCTGCACCGCCAGCTTGTTGAGCCGAAAATGCCACGGAACGCTGGTCATGCGCGCGCCACCTGGGTCGAAAAAATATAGCCCTCGGAGCGCACCGTCTGGATGAACTCCGGCTTCTTGGGGTCGGTTTCTATCTTTTGTCGGAGCCGGCTGATCAGCACGTCGATGCTCCGCTCGAACGGCCCGGACGTGGGGCCATGCGTCATGTTGATCAGCTGCTCGCGCGTCAACACGCGGTTTGGATTTTCGCATAACGCGTGCAAAAGATCGAATTCGGCGCCGGTCATGGCGACCCTGATTCCGCAGGGCGCGACAACCTCCCGGGCGAGCACGTCGACGCGCCAGCCCGAGAACCGATAGGCTTGTTGCGCCGCGCCTCGCTCAACGGCGGTCGGCGCTTCGGTGCGGCGCATGATCGCGCGGATGCGCGCCAGCAGCTCGCGTGAGTTGAAGGGCTTAACGATATAATCGTCGGCTCCAAGCTCCAATCCCAATATCTTGTCGATATCCTCCGACTGCGCCGTCAGAATGATTATCGGAATGCGTCTTTCCGAGCGCACCCGCCGGCAAATCGACAACCCATCCTCGCCGGGAAGATTGAGATCGAGGATCAGCAGATCGTAGGAGCCGGCGTTGAAGGCGGCGTCCATTTCCTGAGCGTTTGCGGCGACCTTGGTCTGAATATCGTGCGCTGCAAGATAAAGCGAGATGAACTCGCCGATTTCGGCGTCATCTTCGACGATCAAGATTGAGTTGGGGGAGCTCAAGGGAGACGCAATCGCTTTCGCTTGGAGTTGGAACAAACTAATAATGCGATGTTTCTAAAGTGTTTCTACTTTGAATTTGACGATCCGCCGCGACATTTCATCGCCCCTCGACCCCGGTCGCGGCGCATTTGAGAAAAGAAGCAGAAACAATTCGCGCCGCGTGAAAAACTGGAGAAACACGACGGCTATTGGCCTGTTCTATCTTGTGGTTGCGCTGAGACTTGGCGCCTGAAAGCCGACCAGCCCCATCTTCTAACAAGCAAGGACGAAGAATGAAGAGCAAGGCTCACGCTCTTCCCGGCGGCCTGGAAGCGTCCGTGGTCGACGTCAACGCTCAACGCCCCGAGTCTCCCACACAAGACGCAGACCTGATTCCTTGCCGTGAAGATCGCGGCGGGACCGAGAAAGTTCCACCCTTCCAGGCCAGAGTTATGCCGCAAAGGACGAGAGACGGGGTTCTATGACGTGGACTATTGCGACCAGGCGCCTGCCGAAAACCGGGATCGCCGGATTGGCTGAAAACTGGCGCGCGGACATTCTGTCCGGCTTCCTCGTCTTTCTCATAGCATTGCCGCTCTGCCTGGGCATTTCGATGGCGTCCGGCTTCCCGCCGCAGGCCGGCATTATCACCGCCGTGGTCGGCGGGCTTCTGGTGTCGCGGATCAACGGCTCCTTCGTCACCATTGCCGGCCCGGCGGCCGGCCTCATCGTGGTCATTCTCGACTCGGTGCAAACGCTTGGCGGCGGCGACGCCAAAGCCGGCTACCACTACACCTTGGCGGCGATCGTATGCGCCAGCGTCATTCAGATGCTGATGGGCGTCTTGAAAGCCGGCAAGATGAGCGCCTTTTTTCCGTCTTCCGCCGTCCACGGCATGTTGGCGGCGATCGGCATCATCATTATGGCCAAGCAGATTCACGTCATGCTCGGCGTGAAGCCCGACGCGCAGTCTCTGTTCGCGACGATCGGAGCGATCCCGGCAAGCCTGCGGGACATGAATCCGGAAGTCGCGATCATCGGCGTCCTTGGACTCTTGATCCTGGTCGCCTGGTCGCTTGTGAAAAACCGCCGCCTCAAAATGATCCCGGCGCCGCTCGTCGTCGTGATCGTCGGCATGGCGCTCGCGCAATATTTCGACCTCGACGACGAACATATCTATCTCTTCCTGCCGGAAACGACGTTTCTGCCGCATCACGAATTCACCATCGGCCCAAGATTTCTCGTGTCGATTCCGCAGAACTTTCTATCGGGTTTCGCCTTTCCGGATTTTGCGCTGATCGCCTCCGCTGTGTTCTGGCAGCAGGTCGTCGCCATCTGTCTGGTCGGCAGCCTGGAGAGCCTGCTCAGCGCCGCGGCGGTCGACAAGCTTGATCCCTACAAGCGCACCTCGGATCTCAATCGCGACGTCGCCGCGGTCGGCTTCGGCAACATTATCTGCGGCCTCATTGGCGGCCTGCCGATGATCGCCGAAATCGTCCGCAGCTCCGCCAATGTGAATAATGGCGCGCGCACAGGCTGGGCGAACTTCTTCCATGGAGTGTTCCTGCTGATCTTCGTCGCGCTTTTTCCAAGGGTCATTCACGAAATCCCGCTCGCCTCGCTTGCGGCGCTGCTGGTGTTCACCGGCTACCGACTCGCGTCGCCGCTCGAGTTCAAGAAGACGCTTGCGATCGGCTGGGACCAGCTCGCCGTTTTCGTGATCACGATCGTCGGCGTGCTGGCGACCGATTTGCTGATCGGCGTCGCCATCGGCATCGCCGCCGAATTCCTGTTTCACTTCTGGCGCAGCGTTAATTGGAGCCAGGTCTTCAAGCTGCATCGCGACATCGTCGAGACTCAGCCCGGCGTCTACCACGTCAGGATCGGGGGCGCCGCGTTCTTCGCGAATTATCTGGCGCTCAAGAGCGATCTCGCAAAGCTCCCCAAAGGCAAGACCGTTATCTTTGATCTCTCGGAGTCCTACTGCGTCGACCATACCGTGATGGAGAACCTGCATCACTTCTGCGAGGACTATGAAGCCAACGGCGGGCGCGCGGAAATTCGCGGACTCGAGCAGCATGTCGCTGCGTCAAAGCATCCTCTCGCGCCGCGCAAGCGCAACGCTTAGTTCCTGAGTTCGCGCAAAGCCGCGCGTCCGACGACCGTGTCGTCGATCAGAAGGTGACCGAATGCCGCTCTACTTGGCGTTGACCTGTGTCAGCGCGCTGCTCGCCGTCAGCGTCTACGCCATCGTCGACAGGCAAAATCGCGCCATCAGCCGCAATGTTTACCGTCTCTGCCTGGGTCTTTGCGGCGCCCTCTTCCTCGCGGCGGTCATGCCGAGGGGCGCGCATGTGGTTTCCGCTGCTTTGCCGCTTGGGCTGCCGTGGATCGGCATGCATTTTCGCATTGACGTCCTCAGCGCCTTTTTTCTCGCCGTCGTCAATCTCGGCGGCGCCGCGGCGAGCGCTTATGCGATCGGCTATGGCGCGCATGAAAAAGAGCCAATGCGCGTTCTGCCGTTCTATGCGGCGTTCATCGCCGGCATGAACGCCGTCGTGCTCGCCGACGACGCTTTTACCTTTCTCGTCGCCTGGGAGTTCATGTCGCTTGCTTCATGGGCGCTGGTGCTGACCCATCATCATGAGGAGGAAAACCGGCACGCTGGCTTCGTCTATTTGTTGATGGCGAGTTTCGGCGGTTTCGCGCTGCTGATGGCGTTTGGCGTTCTCGGCGGCGTCGGCGGCGCCTATGACTTCGCCACGATTCGCGAGTCGACGAAAGAGGGATGGAAAACCGGTCTCGTCCTGGCGCTCGCGCTCGTCGGCATGGGCTCCAAAGCAGGACTGGCGCCACTGCATATCTGGCTGCCGCTTGCGCATCCGGCGGCGCCGAGCCACGTTTCGGCGCTGATGAGCGGCGTTATGACGAAGGTCGCCGTCTACGGCTTCATTCGGGTGGTGTTCGATTTGCTTGGGCCGCCCGCCTTCTGGTGGTCGATCGAGCCGATGAGCTTTGGCGCGGCGAGCGCCCTCGTCGGCGTTCTCTTCGCGACGATACAGAGCGATCTGAAGAAGCTGCTCGCCTACAGCACCATCGAGAACATTGGCGTCATCTTCATCGCGCTCGGACTGGCCTTGGCGTTCAAGGCCAATGGCATGGCGCTGCCGGCGGCGCTCGCCTTCACGGCGGCGCTCTTCCACGTTTTCAATCATTCGCTGTTCAAGAGCCTCCTGTTCTTTGGCGCCGGCGCGGTATTGCACGGGAGCGGCGAAAGAAGCATCGAGCGCCTCGGCGGTCTTATTCACTCCATGCCGAAAACGGCGTTCCTTTTTCTCGGCGGGTGCGTCGCCATCGCCGCCCTGCCGCCGCTGAACGGCTTCGCGTCGGAATGGCTGGTTTTTCAGGCGATCCTGCTGAGCCCGGCGCTGCCGCAATGGACCATAAAACTGCTCGTGCCGGCGGTCGGCGTGGCGCTGGCGCTGAGCGCGGCGCTTGGCGCCGGCTGTTACATACGCGCCTATGGCGTCGCCTTTCTCGGCCGTCCACGCAGCGAAGCGGCGCGCGCGGCGCATGACCCAGATCGCTGGTCTCTCGGAACGATGGCGGTCTTGCTGACGCTGTGCCTGATCGCCGGCCTCCTGCCGAGCCTGCTCATCGACACCATCTCGCCGGTGGCGAGAGACTTTGTCGGCGACCGCATGCCGACGCAGGCCGAACTTTCATGGCTCTCGATCGCGCCGATCGCCGAAAGCCGCAGTTCGTACAACGGGCTTCTGGTCTTCGTGTTCATTCTCTTCTCCGCGTATTCGGCGAGATGGGTCATCCATCGATTCGGCTCGGCGCGATCGCGGCGCGGGCCGGCGTGGGATTGCGGCTACATCGTAAGGAGCCCGACGACTCAATATACCGGCAGCAGCTTCGCGCAGCCGATTCGGCGCACCCTCGGCGTCATGGCCTTTTCGGTGCGGGAGCGACTCGACATGCCGGCGCCCGGCGACATGCGCCCCGCGCGCTTGACTGTCGAAATCAAGGATCGAATCTACGACTATCTCTATGCGCCGCTCACGCGGGCGGTGGCGTCCTGCGCCACTGGACTGAACGTCCTCAGCCTCCTGACGATTCAGCAATATCTCTCGCTGGTGTTCGCCGCCCTCGTCTTTCTGCTGATTCTGGTGGCGATATGACATTTCTCTTCGGCCTCATGGCGCAAAGCATCCAGATGCTCTTGGTTCTGGCGCTGGCGCCATTGCTCATCGGCCTTCTTCGCAAGCTGAAGGCGCGCCTTCTGCGCCGAGAGGGTCCGCCGATCATTCAACCCTGGCGCGACCTTCTTCGGCTATTGCGCAAGGAGGTCGTCCTCGCCGAGAACGCGTCCTGGCTGTATCGCGCCGCGCCCTATCTGATCTTTGCGATGACCTGGGTCGCGGCGTCGCTCGTGCCGACCTTCGCTACGGGATTGATGTTCAGCTGGTCGGCTGATCTCATCGCCATTATCGCCCTGCTCGGCAGCGCGCGTTTTTTCCTTGCGCTCGCCGGCATGGACATCGGCACCAGTTTCGGCGGCATCGGCTCCAGCCGCGAGGCGATGTTCGGCTCGCTGGCCGAGCCGGCGACGATCATGATCGTCTTCACCGTCTCCTTCATCGCGGGGACGACGCAGCTTTCCGAAATTGCCGCCTACATGGTCGCGAATCTGGAATTGCGCGCCTCGGTCGGCATGGCGCTCGTCGCGCTTCTCATCGTCGCCGTCGCTGAAAATGGACGGGTTCCCGTCGACAACCCGGCGACCCATCTCGAGTTGACGATGGTGCATGAAGCGATGGTTCTCGAATATTCGGGGCGTTATCTCGCGCTCATTGAAATCGCCGCCGCGCTCAAGCTGCTTCTCTATATCTCGCTGATCGCCTGCGTCTTCTTTCCGGTCGGGCTTGCGTCGCATGACGCTGGTCCGAAGGCGATGGCGATCGGTCTTGGCGCCTACGTCCTCAAGCTGGCGATCGGGGGCGGCATGCTGGCGCTGTTCGAAACGTCGAGAGCCAAGATGCGCGTCTTCCGCGTCCCCGACTTTCTCGGCGCAGGGCTGATGCTCGGGCTTCTCGCGACGCTGCTCGTTTTTGTGACACGGAGCCTGTAATGGAGCTTTTGACGATCGACATCGCCCATCTGCTCGCGGGCGCGCTCGTGCTGGCGAGCTTCATGCTGCTCTACCAGGATCGGCTGTCGGGACTGATCAACATCTACACCCTTCATGCCGTCATTCTCTCGCTGTCGGTCGCCTGGCAGGCCTACTATCAGAACGCGCCACATCTCTATGTAACCGCCGGCATCGCCGCGGTCTTCAAAGCCCTGATCATTCCCTTCAGCCTCCGGCGCATCATCAAGCGCCTGCGTATCCACCGCACCGTGGAAGTCGTCGGCGGCGTCGGCGTCACCATGCTGATCGGGATCTTTCTGGTGGCGCTGTCGCTCGTGGTCATGCTGCCGGCGACCGCCGCCGCCGATCCGCTGGCGCGGGAGGATATCGCTTTCGCGCTGGCGATCGTGCTGCTCGGGCTGCTGATGATGGTGACGCGGCGCAACGCCGTCAGCCAGATCATCGGCTTCATGTCGCTGGAAAACGGCTTGATCCTCGCGGCGGCGGGCGCGAACGGCATGCCGCTCGTCGTCGAAATCAGCGTCGCCTTCTCCATCCTCATCGCCTTCATCGTGATCGGCATCTTCCTGTTTCGCATTCGCGAGCGCTTCGACAATGTCGATCTTCTCGAGCTTGATCGCGTGCGGGGAGGACGCTGATGAGCTCCGATCTTTTCCTGGTGTCGAACGCGGTGGTGGGCATTCCCGCCGTCGCCGCCATCGCGCTAGCGCTCGAGCCGAAATATCGGCGCTCGGCGATCATCAATCTCTGCGCCTCCGGCGTGACATTTCTTTTCGCGCTTGCTCTTCTGATCGTCGAACCCGAACACAGCGGCTATCTCTTCGTCGACGATCTCAACATCGTCTTCGTCGTGCTTTCGACCTTCATCGGCTTCACCACGAGCGTCTACAGCGCGAGCTATATCGAACATGAAATCGAAACTGGCCGCCTAACTTCGACCAACGTCCGCTTCTATCACGCGATGTATCAGTCGCTGATGTGCGCGATGAATCTGGCGCTGCTTGCCAGCAATATCGGGCTGATGTGGGTCGCAATCGAAGTCGCGACGCTGACGACGGTGCTGATGGTCGGCATCTACCGGACGCCGCACGCTCTTGAGGCCGCCTGGAAATATTTCATCCTCGGCAGCGTCGGCATCGCCTTGGCGCTCTTTGGCACGATTCTGATCTACATGGCGGCCGAGCCGATTCTGGGCCAAGGCTATGACGCCATGGTCTGGACGACCCTGATGCAGCAGGCGCCGCAGTTCAATCCCCGGATGCTGAATGTCGCCTTCGTCTTCCTGATGCTCGGCTACGGCACGAAGGTCGGTTTGGCGCCGATGCACGCCTGGCTGCCGGACGCCCATGCCGAAGGACCGACCCCGATCTCGGCGGTCTTGTCGGGCCTGCTTCTCAACGTCGCGCTCTATGCGGTGCTGCGATTCAAGATGCTGCTGACGGCCAATGCGGCGGCGATCACGCCCGGCCCGCTGATGATTACGCTCGGCCTTGCATCGCTCATCATGGCGGCCTTCATGCTCTACCGCCGCGGCGACATTAAACGGCTGTTCGCCTACTCCTCGATCGAACACATGGGCATTATCGCCTTCGCCTTCGGCATGGGCGGGCCGCTCGCCAATTTCGCCGGGCTGCTGCATATGACGATGCACAGCCTGACGAAGTCCGCGATCTTTTTCTCCGTCGGCCACATCGCGCAGGTCAAGGGCACGCAGAAGATCGCCGATATCCGGGGTCTGACGCAAAGCCAGCCGGCGCTCGGCTGGTCTCTCGTCGCCGGCGTCGTCGCCATCATCGGCCTGCCCCCTCTGGGGCTTTTCATGAGCGAATTTCTGGTCGTGAGTTCGACCTTCGCGCGCCAGCCGCTCCTGGCCATCCCGCTTGTTTTTGGGCTTCTTCTCGCCTTTGGCGCCTTGCTGTTGCGGCTGACCGGAATGGCGTTCGGCGAGCCCAGTCACGATGAAGGCGAGGTCAAGGCTTCGATGTTGCCGGTCTATGCGCATCTTTCGCTGGTGCTGCTCGCGGGAATCTATCTCCCCTCTCACCTCGTGACCTGGTTCCAGAACGTCGCGCGGCTCCTGGGTTGAGATCGAAGGATGAAAAGATGAACTTCGCCAGCAAACAGACAGCCAGTCCGTCGTCGCCGCCGACCTGTCTGCCTTGGCCCCGCGAGATCGTCGATACGGCTGGCTGGCTGACGATCGCCGAAAGTCTGGCGAAAGGCGAGCGTGAGCTCCTGAGCCTGTGGGGCGATGGTTCAAGCGTTCACATGGCCGTGCTCGAAAAACGGGAGCCGCGCCCGCGCATCGTCAGTTTGGACTGCCCTGAAGGCTCCTTTCCGTCCGTCGCTCGACTGCATCCTCCGGCGTCGAGGCTCGAGCGCGCGATCTGCGATCTTTATGGCCTAAGAGCTAAAAATGCGCCCGACGAGCGGCGCTGGCTCGATCATGGCCGATGGGGCCTGCGGCATCCCTGCAGCGCCCCCGAAAAAATCGACTCCACCAGTGACAGCTACGAATTCCTTGCCGCGGAAGGCGAACCGCTCCACCAGATACCCGTCGGACCCGTGCACGCCGGCATAATCGAACCTGGCCATTTCCGCTTTTCGGCGAATGGCGAAACCGTGGTGCGTCTCGAGGAGCGTTTCGGCTTCGCGCATAAGGGCGTCGACCAACTGATGGCCGGCGCCTCGATCGAGCATGCCGCGCGTCTGGCGGCGCGGGTCTCCGGCGACAGCACCGTCGCCTACAGCCTCGCCTTCGCGCAGGCGCTCGAGGCGGCGTTCGACGTGAATGTTCCGCCACGCGCCACCTATCTGCGCGCGTTGATGGCGGAACTCGAACGGCTCGCCAATCACTTCGGTGACATCGGCGCGATCTGTGGCGACGCGGCCTTCGCATTGATGCATGCGCAATGCGGCATTGTCCGCGAACGCATCTTGAGAGAGGCCGCAAACTGTTTCGGACATCGTCTGATGATGGATAGAATTCCGCCGGGAGGCGTCCTCGTCGATCTTGGCCGAGAGAAAGCGACCACGCTCTTCGCGCTGCTTGACTGGATCGAGCTAATGACGCCGCGGCTCGTTGCGCTCTTTGGCGACACGACGTCGCTGCAGGATCGCACCGTCGGAACTGGCGTCGTCAGCGAAGCGCTCGCAAAGCAATATGCCTGCGGCGGCTATGTCGGACGCGCGTCCGGACGGGCGTTCGACGCGCGCAAGGCGATCGGCTACGCCCCCTACCCGCAACTGGCGTTTGAAATCGGCGGCTCGAAGGAGGGCGACGTCGACGCCCGGGTCTGGGTCCGTTTCGACGAAATCAAGGCCTCGTTGCACATCGTCAGGCAGATTCTCAACGAAGCGCCCGAGGGTCCGATCATCGCCGCCTGGGCGTTGCCGGAAGATTGGACGCGCGAAGGCGCGGCGCTCGTCGAAGGATTTCGCGGGGACATCTTTGTTTGGCTGCGCATCCGCGCTGACGGCGTGGTGCTGCGCTGCCATCTGCGCGATCCGTCCTGGTTCCAATGGCCGCTGCTCGAAGCCGCGATCAAGGACAACATCGTCGCCGACTTCCCGCTCTGCAATAAATCCTTCAACTGTTCCTACTCTGGGCATGATCTTTAGGAGGCGCGCGCGATGCAGAAATTCTTGCTTCAGGGCTTGCTCCGCCGCGCGCTGACCGAGCGGGCGCCCATTCCCAATGCGGCGTCGATCGCCGAGCTCGGCTACACGCTGGGACTGACGGCGCGCCAGAAACTGGGCCGCAGCCTGTCGATTCGGGAAGTCGACGCCGGCTCCTGCAATGGTTGCGAACTGGAAATACATGCGCTCAACAACGCTTATTATGATCTCGAAAGATTCGGCATGCGCTTCGTGGCGTCGCCGCGTCACGCCGACGTCTTGCTCGTCACCGGTCCGGTGACGAAAAACATGCGTGAAGCGCTTGAGCGCACCTATGCGGCGACGCCCAATCCGAAATGGGTGATCGCCGTCGGCGACTGCGCCTTCGATGGCGGCGTCTATTGCGAAAGCTACGCCTGCGTGGGCGCCGTCGCCAAAGTCGTTCCCGTGGATCTTCATATTCGCGGCTGCCCGCCTGATCCGACGACTCTGCTCAAAGGACTGATCGCTTTCGTTGAAACCATAAACTGAAATGACTCCGCCGCGACGTTTTGCAAAAAAACGGCGCGGCACTGTCCGAAACATGGCGGCGCCGAATTTGAGAAATGCGCGAGCAATATTTGTGCGCCATCGGACAAGTTCGGGCAAAACCTCTTCGAAGCGCCCGCGCAGGTCTATTGGTAGGAGATCGCCGTAGCGCGACGCCGCCGAGCCATCCCAAAGAGCTGCTCAGTCCAAAACAAAGAAGCAATGGCGCCGACAGTCGCCGCCGCGTGCGGGGCGTTGGCCTGCGCGGCCCGAGCCGCGACAAATTTGCAACGCTTGGCGAAATTCGTCGGCGTCCGCCCCGATAAGATCGGAACAGATCTTGATTCTATCGGTTGTTAGGATGACGCTTAGGGTCGGTTGTTCGGTGGTCCGTCTCTAAACAAAGGAGATTCCCAATGACCACGAGAAAGCTTCAGCGCAGGAGAAGCGCTATCAGAACGCTTCTTCAGAACCTCGAAACTCGGCCTTTTTGCGAGGAGCATCTGCCTCAATCTGGGGGATGGTTGACCCAGCCGCGGCCGCGACTCTCTCGTAACTCTTCCAATTCTGCCGCCGGTCAAGGCGACCGTCGATAGCATTGCAAGCCCCTGCGCGCCGCGCGGCTGTTCCCTGCAGCCGCTCTTAACGCAACGCCGCGCAGGTATGACGCGTCTCCCGCGCAGGCAAATGAGCCTCGTCGCCGAGCGCTCTCGGTCTGGAGACGCCTTGCCGAATTACGCGCCTTAACGCCGTAACGGCCCGCGACATTGCGCGGGCCGTTAGTTGTTGGACGTAAATATTGATCGCGTTCAGCACACGCGATGCCAACGACCATTCCACCAGCGCCAGCAAGCGCCGCGATGACCGCCGCCGCGATAACCCCAACCGCCGCCGCGATAGCCCCAGCCGCCGCCGCGATGACCCCAGCCGCCGCCATGATGGCCGCCCCAGCCCCCGTGATGGCCGCCGCCCCCACGATGGCCACCCCCATGATGACCGCCGCCGCCGTGGCCATGACCGCCGCCGCGACCTGCGAGCGCCGCGCTTGGGAATGCGAGCGCCGCCACCAAGGCGGCCGCTATTGCCAGTTTGTGCGCCATTGTAAAACTCCCGTGAGTGATCCGACCCATCGCAGCCCATTCTTCGGCCGCCATATGACAACGGAGGCGTTTGCAGAGCCAAATCGCCATCGGCCGCACGTCATTTTATAGGGCGCGCGCCAGCGATTTCACGTGTAGCGCAAGATCCCGCCGTTCATGATTGAGCTGATCAGCTATTTGCGAAAACGGGACGGCGTCGCGCGCGCATGTTTTTCGCCGCCGAATCTCGTTTAGAATGTCGCCAGGTCGTCCCAGTCGATTCGCGAGGACTCGTGCTTTTTGATTTCTGGATGTCGCAGACGATGCCCGTCATGGCGTTGACGCTAACGAGCGTCATGGCCAGTCTCGCGCTTTTCCTCTGCTGGCTGACCTTCGTCTCGCGCTTTTCGGCTCATGTCCAGAAGTGGAAGGGCGTCGTTCCGCCTTTCGTCGCCGTTCCGGCGACGCTTTTCGGTCTGCTGATGACGTTCCTTTCACAGGACGTATGGGATGCAAACCGCCGCGCCTATAACGCCCTTGCGCTGGAGCGCGAGCAGTTGGCCACCCTTTCCGCGCTCTCCAGCAACCATGGGATCGCCGCCGACGACATCCCCCTCGCCATACGGGACTATGTCGAGACCGTCGTCGCGCTGGAGTGGAAAACCATGGAGGACGGCAAGGAGTCGCCGGAAGCCGAGGATGCGCTGAACAGGCTGACGCGCGCGGTGAGCCACGCCAAGATCGAACCTGTCTTTCATCGCACGCTGATTGATACGGTGATGCGGTTGCGATCGGCGCGAGAACAGCGGCTCGCGATCGCGGGCGCCTTTCCCGACGATCGCAAATGGGCGGCGGTGATCCTCATCGCCTTTATGACTCAAATCACGCTTGCCGTGGCGCATCTCGACCGTCCGAAGCCGCAGCTGCTTGCGCAAGCGATTTTCACTATGGCGGCGATCATTCCCATTTCGCTCGTCGCCTCCGTCGAGGAGCCCTATTCGCCGCCAAATGCGGTGAGTCCCGGGCCGCTCGCGCAGCTGCTGGAGCGCTTTCCTCGAAAGTGACTGTCCGCAGTGGCGGCGTCCGCAGGATCGCTCCTCGAAACGCCCCGCTTCCGATCGAGACACGCAACATGACTGAAATTCAAAAGGTGGTGGGTACCGCTTTTGTGGTTGCGGAATTTCGCAATGACGAAAACACGCAAGCCCATCCGCTCTACCGCGATCCCTTCGTCCATCTTTTTCTCAATCAAAATACGAAAAAAGCGGCGGATCGCATTTCCCAGTCATTCCCCCCGATAAGAATCAATGTGCGACTGAGAACGCGCTACTTCGACGACCAGCTTCGTCTGCAGATCGACCAAGGGCGACGGCAAGTTATCATCCTCGGCGCCGGCCTCGACACGCGGCCACAGCGAGTCGCGGGTGCGGACGTCGTCTATTTTGAAATCGACGCTCCCGAAACCCAGGCGTTCAAGGCGGCAAGGCTGGAAAAACATGGCGTCAATCCGAACACGATATTTATCGGCGCCGATTACGTCGCCGACGGAATGATCCATCTGCTGAGACGGAGCGGATGTGATTTCGGCCTTCCGACGCACGTCATTTGGGAAGGAAATACGATGTATTTGAACGAAACGGCGGTCTGTCAAATCCTGACGGGCCTGATGCGCCACATTAAATCCTGCTCAGCGTCCTTTGATTATTTCTCTGAGGACGTGATCAAATATAAAACCGGCGATCCTCAGATCACCAGCGTCGTCGAGAAATTCGCCGCCATGGGCGCCCCATGGACATATGGGATCGACGATCTCACAGAACTCGCGGCGCGGTGCGAGGCGACGGTGCTGGATCGCGTCACGGTCGCCGACCTTCATCGCTCCTATTGGCCGAATCAGCCGTTGGCGTCTCCCATGTATGACTATTACTCGCTTTGCACGGTGCAAAACGCCATGGCCTCATAGCGCGCAGATTGCCGGCGCGAATGAAAAAAAGCGCGCGAAGGAGCGCGAGAAACCTGCCGCGCGCCATATAATGTGAGCAAAAGACAGGAGCCCTCTATGCCCCAAGGCATTCACTTCACAGGCGCCTATGACGTCGCCGCATTGCCGGCGCTTGTCCCGGGCGGCTGGTATCTCGGTTTTGCGTGCAAGCACTGTCGCCAGAACTTCGCCGTAATGAGCGAGCCGACGGGCACGGGAACTTTGGAAATATCCGGCTCCGCCACATTCACAGTCACCTGTCAGAACTGCGACACCCGCGACAAATATTCGGCGTCGGAACTGATACAGTTTCAGGCCGCTCAGGGCGGCCCGTCATCGACCGCTTGAAAGAGGTTCGGCGGCCCTCGCGTCGCCCGGCGACGCCTTCGAGAACTCTTCACCCGCCCCGGCCGGCTCAAATGTCGGCCTGTTCGTAATGCGCGGTGAAATGTCTCAGAAACGGCGCTTGTTGAGTGATGCGGTAGCGCTTGATTGACTCACGCTGGCGCCCAATGGCTTCGAGCACTTCAATGAGATAGTCGAAGTGACTCTGCGTGTAGACCCGGCGAGGGAACGCCAGCCGCACCAATTCATGCGACGCGGCGATCTCGCCTTCGCCATTCGGCGCGGGTTTTCCAAACATGACGCTGCCGAGTTCGACGGCGCGAATCCCGCCCTCGAGATAAAGCGCATTGACGAGCCCAATGCCGGGATAATCGCTTGCCCTCAAGTGCGGGCAGAAGGCGGCCGCGTCGATGAAAATGGCGTGGCCGCCGGCCGGACGGACGATGGGGATGTCGCGCGCGATCAGCGCTGACGCCACATATTCGACGCTCGCATGGCGATAGCGCTGATAATCATATTCCAGCGCTTCCATGAGCCCGACGGAGATGGCTTCGAGATCACGTCCAGCAAGACCGCCATAAGTGGGAAACCCTTCGGTCAGGATGAGCAGGTTGCGAAAGTCATCGGCCCAATTGTCATTGTTGCACGCAAAAAATCCTCCGATATTCGCGAGCCCGTCCTTTTTTGCGCTCATCGTGGCGCCGTCCGCCAATGCAAACATCTCCCGCGCAATCTCCAGCAGGCTGCGATCGGCGAAGCCCCGTTCGCGCTCCTTTATGAAGAAGGCGTTCTCTGCAAAGCGGCAGGCGTCGATAATCAGGGGAATGTTGTGCGCCTTCAGCATTTCCTTGACTCGCCGGACATTCTCCATGGAAACCGGCTGGCCTCCCCCCGTGTTGTTGGTCACGGTGAGCATGCAAAAAGGGATATTCGCGGCGCTTTCGGCATCGATCACCTGCGCCAATCTGGCAAGGTCCATATTTCCTTTGAACTGCCTGTCAGAATACAGATCGCGCGCCTCGGCGGACGGCGCGTCCATCGCAACCGCGCCGACATATTCAATGTTCGCGCGCGTCGTGTCGAAATGACCGTTGTTGGGAACGACATTGCCTTTTTTCAGACGGGTCGCAGCGAGAATGCGCTCTGCGGCGCGCCCCTGATGCGTCGGAAAAATGTGCTTGAATCCGGTGATCTCTCGCACGGTGTGCTCGAACCGCCGCCAAGAGCGACTGCCCGCATAGCTTTCGTCGCCCAGCATCAGTGCGGCCCATTGGCGGTCGGACATCGCGCCTGTGCCGCTATCGGTCAGCAAATCGATGGTGACGTGGTCGGCGTCCAAAAGGAAGACGTTGTTGAAGGCCTGGGCGAGAAGCGCTTCACGCGCGCTGCGCGTGGTGATCGGCAGCGCCTCGGTCATCTTGATGCGAAACGGCTCGATGATTGTTCTCACGGAAATGCTCGCGTCGCGCTGAGAGTTTGGCGTTGGCTGGCGGCGCCGGTTCGTTGCGCGCGTTCAAGCGATCCGGCGCCTGCGCACAATGGCACGGGAATGCCAAGCCAGCGATTGAATAGACCGCTACGAACGGATTCTGCCGCCGCCGTCACGGCTCTGGCAAATGCAGGGCGACGCCGGTCGGCGCGGCCTACTCTCCGAGCCTTCCGAAAAACTTGCGAACGGATTTCGCGGTTCGTTTCAGAAAGGCGGAGAAACCATCGGCTTTCTGATGGGCGCGACGGCTGGCGCTTCTTGCCTTCGATTTTTGTTTCGGCTTCGCCTCGACGTTCGTATTTGCCGGCGGGCGCTTGGTCTCGGAGACGTTGTTCTCCCGTTCAGGGCGGCTCGGCTCGCGCGCTCCTTCCGAGGGGGGCGGCGTAGGCTCCGCATTTAGATTTTTGTCCGGCGTTGCAGGCGGCGCCGTGTCTGTAGCGGCGCGCGGCGCGGGCGCGCTTGGCGGCGCCGGCGGCGCCGCTTCTGTGGCGGCGCGCGGCGCGGGCGGGGCCGCCGGAGTTTCTTGGGGCCCGTTGTCCTTCGGCGCCGGCGAAACGCCGGCGCTGGGTTCTTGCGCGGCGCGCGGCGCGGGAGGGTTCTGCGGCGGATTTTCCGGGGCTTTGACGGGAGGCGCTGAAGTCGTCGCAGCGTCCCGCGCTCCGGAGAGCGCGCCCTGGCCCGGCGCGGCCTCGTGCTTTTTCGTCTTCAGCGGCGCGCTTGCGGGGCCTGTTCCACCGCGGCGGTCGGAGGGCCCGAGGGGGCTGCGGAGCGCCGTTGTGAGGCCGGCGACGGCAAGCAGACCGCCGACGATCGCCAATCCAGCGATGACGATGATTCGGGCGGCGCGACGCGTCGGCGTGTTGGCGGCGATTGCGCCGTCGAGGATTGGCGGAGAGCCGCCGCTCTCGGCTGAATCGCCTTCGTCAGAGCTGGTCGCTCCACTTTCGCGCGCAGATCCGCCGTCCTCGGACAGGACGACGGGCTCCGTGACGCCGTCCCTGTCCGAGGACCATATTTCCCGCTCCGACGCCGAATCGACGCCCGCGACCGCCGCTGCAGCCTCGGCCGCTGCGGCGATGCGTTCCTGACGCCGCTCTTCGTCCTGGTGACGCTTGAAACCCTCGATGAGCCAATTGTCGACAGGAACTTCCCTGTTCGGCGCAGGCGTGCGCGCGCCGCCGACGGAATGATGGCGCGCCGCTTTAGCGCGCTCTTCCTCCTGTCGGCGCCTGAACGCTTCAGCGACCCAATTATTGCCCGATAGGTCGCGCCCGGGCGGCGCTCCGGTTACTGCGTCGTCGCCCGGCGACGCGGCGCGCTGGCTCTTGAGCCGCTCGTCCTCCCGACGCCGAATAGCGCCGAGCGTCCAATCGCTTTCGAGAATCTCTCCCAAAACTCATCCCCACTCACCGGCTTTTTCACTCGGGGCGCACGGCTGAAGCGATAATCCCTCCGGAAACGCATGACGTCGACAGAATGGGCCGATGCTATCTGACTGGCGGCGTGCGTCAATGATGCTTCCGCCCGCCGGAAACCGCATGTTGACCGCGACGATTGGGGCCGTGGCGCAGGGGCGCAAATGATTTCTTTGGCGCTCTCATCGGGAAGCGGGCCGCCAACCGGCGCCGCCCACCGCCGCGCCACGTGACGGTGGCGCGCAAGCGCCGCTTCGGGGTAAGCTTTCGCGTAAAGCGGGAGAGGTTAATGCGAAACCGGAACCGCCGCGTCGGCCGGAGCGGCTGGAACGTTGAGATCGACGGGAGCGCGGCGACGGCGACTCCCGCAAATTGTGAAACGTCGGCAACCCCGTCGACGATAGATATTGACGCCTCGAAGAGGAACATAGCTATGCGGTCTGTCCTCAAAATTTCAGTTGCGCTTGCGTTTGTCGGAATCGCACTCCCCGCGGCCGCCGCCCAATGCGGGCGCTCGGCGGCGGGTTTTGACAATTGGAAACGGGAGTTTGCCCAGGAGGCGCGCAGCCAAGGCATAGGTCAGGCGGGAATCAACGCGCTGATGGCGACGCATTATAATTCGGCGACGATCTCGGCCGATCGCGGCCAGAAGAGCTTCCGCCTGTCTCTGGACCAGTTCCTGGCTAAGCGCGGCGGGTCGGCCATCGTCGCGCGCGGCCGCGCGCTCAAGCGCTCCCACGCCGGGCTGTTCGCCCAGATCGAGCAGCGCTACGGCGTTCCGCCGGGCCCTCTTCTCGCGATTTGGGGGATGGAAACCGGCTTTGGCGCGGTGCACGGCAATCAGCACGCGCTGTCCGCCGTCGCGACGCTCGCCTATGACTGCCGCCGCTCCGATTTTTTCACCGATCAACTCTACGCCGCGCTGACCTTGGTCGATCGCGGCGCGCTGTCGCCGAACGCCCGCGGGTCGATGCATGGCGAGATCGGGCAGACCCAATTCCTGCCGAAAAATATTCTCAACTACGGCGGCGGGGGCAATCTCGACAACTCCGCCGCGGCGCTCAACGCCACGGCAAATTTCCTTCACGCCCACGGCTGGCGCGCGGGCGGCGGCTACCAGCCGGGCGAAAGCAATTTCGGCGCGATCCAGGCTTGGAACGCAGCCACCGTCTATCAGCAGGCAATCGCGCGGATCGGCCGGCAGATCGACGGAGGGAGCGCGTCCAACCGCTAGCGGCAGGGCGCGCCCGAGCCTGAATCAGGACGCCGGCGCAACGGCGCCGGCGCTTTCATCCAAGCGTCGCCATCGGCGTCGCGCGATTATTCCGCCGGAGTCGCCTCGGGACCGTGATCTTCGTCTGGGGCGGTCGGCGGCGGCGGCGGCGGCTTTTGAGCCTTGGCCGACGTCGTGTCGCGGCGGCGATGGACGAGATAGATCACGAAGACGGCGAGCGTGCCGAGGCCAAGCGTGAGATAGATCGGCAGGTCGCGCATGAAGCTCTTTCCCACCGAGAAGGGGAAGCGCGACACCCAGCGCTCGCCGTGATCGCCGGTGACCGTGACGATGCCGACGAAATAACCCGGCTCAGGGAACGTATGTTCGAAATTGATCGTGCCGTTCGGGTAGGTCTTGGGCTCCCGATAAGCGACAGTGACGGACGCGAGATCCTCGTTTTCCTTCTCTTCGCCGCCAACATCCTTAACGATGCGCAGTTCGACCCTCATGTCGCGAAGTTCTTCCTGCTCCGCGTCCAGCACCATGATCATCGGCCCGGTGGCGGGAATGTCCTCGCAGAACTCATTCTTGGACGCCTCCGGCAGATAGCCGGTGAAATTCATGATGTCCGGGCCGACAAAAAGCCGGCATCGGCCTTCCGCCGCGCCCAGGCGCCCATGCGCCTCCGCCGGCGCGCCGATGAGGACCGCCGAGCCGATCGCCGCCGCCGTGACCAGAGCGAGGCGAAGGCTTCTGGCGAAACGGCAAACGTCTCGCGGCGGCGCGCGTCGCTCGCCCCCCTGCGGCGCGGGATGCGCGTCCGGATTTCCACCATCACGCATGATGACCTCCTGGGTCTTCGTGTGACAAGAACACGCGACTCTCAGAAATGTTGCTTTGCGCCGCACAAGCCCTCTCCGTCAAGCTGACGCTCGAATAAGACGGCGGCGGCCCCTAAGGCTTGATGTTAGCGGATTCCGGCATATCAGCAAGGGTGCGACGATCAGTCGCTATCCCGCATTGCGCAATACCCAGCGTCGCCTGCGCCGACATGTTTTTCAAGATTGCCGAGAGGCGAACGGACGCGCCGAACCGGCAGGTCGTGTTGCAGCGCCCAATAATTTGACGAAAATCAGAAAAAGAATTCCTCTGCACGGGATTCGCCGCGTCCATCCACCTTAACAAGAGTTCATCCGTCGCCAGCTTGCCTCCCAATTGAGGCGGAGCCATATTCAACCCGAGGTTAGGATGCGCTCGGATTTTGTGAAGCGCAGCCGGCCACACAGACCAAGAGGATCACATGTCCAACTTCGACCGCAACACCAGCTTCGGCTACGGGCGCGGGGTCGCGCGGCCGACCACGGCTGAGATCGACCAGGGCCTTCGGGCCCATATGCTCGGCGTATACAACTATATGACGCTCGGCCTGGGCGTGACGGGGCTCGTCGCGCTCGGCGTCTATATGCTCGCGGTGGCCAAGGCGGGCCCCGGAGCCATCGAGCTGACCGCGTTCGGCCAGATGCTCTATACGAGCCCGCTGCGCTGGGTGGTGATTTTGTCGCCGCTGGCGTTCATTTTCTTCCTCGGCGCCCGCGCCAACACCATGTCGGCGGCGACCGCCCGCAATCTCTTCCTCGCCTTTGCGGCGGTGATGGGACTGTCGATGTCGTCGCTCCTGGTCATCTTCACCGGCGTCTCGATCGCCCGTGTGTTCTTCATCACCGCGGCGGCGTTCGGCGGGCTGAGCCTTTATGGCTATATGACTCAGCGTGATCTTTCCGCCTTCGGCTCCTTCCTGGTGATGGGCGTCTGGGGGCTGGTGATCGCCGGACTGGTGAATTTGTTCCTGCAGTCCACCGGCCTGCAGTTCGCGCTGTCCATTCTTGCGGTTCTGGTCTTCGCCGGGCTCACCGCTTGGGACACGCAGAACATCAAGGACATGTATTACGACAGCGACAGCTATGAAGTCGCGCAGAAGAAGAGCGTTTTTGGCGCGCTCTCGCTCTATCTGGACTTCATCAACATGTTCCAGGCGCTGCTGTTCCTGTTCGGCCAGCGCAACGACTAAACGGCCAGCCCGTTCGCAAAGAGCCCCGCCTCGCGCGGGGCTTTTTCGTGCCGCAAGCCTTTGCGCGCCGGTCCGCCTGTGGCAGAACGGGCGGTCTTGAGAGGATGATGCTTAATGGTGGACGTCACATTCCCGGGGGCTGCCGCGGCGGGACTGTTGTCCTTTCTCTCTCCCTGCGTGCTGCCTCTCGTGCCGCCCTACCTGACCTATCTGGCCGGCGTCAGCATGGAGGATCTCGAAATCGAGACGCGCTCGGCCGCGCGTCGCGACATTTTGTTTTCTTCGATTCTGTTCGTTCTCGGCTTCACGACGATTTTCGTCGCGCTCGGCGCGACGGCCAGCGCCTTCGGCGCCGTGCTGCGCGCCAATCTGCACATCCTCTCCTGGGTCGCCGGCGCGATCATCATTCTGATGGGCCTGCACTTCATCGGGCTGCTGAAATTTGACCTGATGTATCGCGAGAAGCGCGCCGAGATCGCGAAGCCGATCGGACTGTTCGGCTCCTATATCATGGGACTCGCCTTCGCCTTCGGCTGGACGCCTTGCATCGGGCCGATCCTTGCGGCGATCCTTGCCGTCGCGGGCACTCAGGAGAAGGTGGCTCTCGGCGCCGCCCTGCTGGCGACCTATTCGCTCGGACTCGGCCTGCCCTTCATCCTCGCCGGACTGGCGTTCGGCCGCTTCCTCGCGTTCGTCGCGCGTTTCCGCCGGCATTTCGGCAAGGTCGAAAAGATCGTCGGCGTGCTGCTCGTCTTCACTGGCGTCGCCTTTCTCACGGGCAGCATGCAGGAGATGTCCTATTGGTTACTGGAGCTGTTTCCCGGCCTGGCCAAGCTCGGATAGGCGGGACAGGGAACCCGCTCTATGACGGGCGTCGGCTGCCGGCGATCGACCGACTGCGCGGCCTGGTCATGGTCCTCATGGCGCTGGACCATATGCGCGATTTCTTCGACGCCGATGTCATGCGTTTCTCGCCGACAGACCTCGATCGCACCTATCCGTTTCTGTTCTTCACGCGCTTCATCACCCATTTCTGCGCCCCGACTTTTACCGTTCTCGCCGGAGTCAGCGCCTATCTCTACGGCGCGACGGTCAAGGACCCCGCGGCGCTTTCGAAGTTTCTCGCCGCGCGCGGCCTGTGGCTCATTTTTCTCGACGTCGTCGTCATCAGCCCGGTCTGGGGCATGGGCTGGGGCCGGATCGAACTGGCGACGCTCTGGGCGATCGGCTGCGGCCTCGTGGCGCTCGCCGCGCTCTCGCGCCTCTCGCCGCGAACCGTGCTGCTCGTCGGACTGGCGATCATCTTCGGCCATAATCTTCTCGACGGAATTCACGCCGCCGATCTCGGCGCGTTCGGTCCGTGGTGGAGTCTGCTGCACGAACGCGGCAAGCTGCCCTTTGATCTGCCGGGCGGCGTCCTTTATCCGGCGCTTCCCTGGATCGGCGTCGCCGCGCTGGGCTACGGCGTCGGGCCGCTGTTCCACGAGCCGGCGTCGCGGCGCGACCACACGCTCTATCTCTTCGGGGGCGCGGCGCTGACGCTTTTCGTCCTGCTGCGCTTCTCAAATCTCTATGGCGATCCGCATGGCTGGAGCGCCCAGCGCGATTCAGTTTTCACCCTGCTGTCCTTTCTCAAGGTCACGAAATATCCGCCATCGCTTCTCTATCTGCTGGTGACGCTGGGCGGGGCCGCGTTGGCGCTGCCGGCGTTGGCGCGGGTCGGCGGACCGATCGGCGCGGCGCTGACGGTCTTCGGTCGCACGCCGCTCTTCTTTTATGTGCTGCACCTTTATGTCGGAGTCGGTGCGGCGCTGGCGTTCACCCTGGCGCGCGGCTATTCCCTCCAGGACATCGCCACCTGGGCGAAAGCCGGGGGACCGCCGCCGGATTTTGGCGCGGGCCTCGCGGGCGCCTATGTCGCGTGGATCCTGATTGTGTTGGCGCTCTACCCGCTGTGCCGCTGGTTCGCGGACGTCAAGCGCCGACGCCGCGATCTTTGGTGGCTGACCTATCTGTAACGACCACGCGTCATATTGACGCATCAGATCGCTATTAAGGTTTCGATAAGAGCCGCCTTGGTGGTCGGGCGGCGCGCTTGTATAGAGGAAACTGACCGAGAGCGCCGATTCCCGCTCATATGAGGTCTTGTCGCCAAAGGGCGGGAAAAACAGAATGCTCGAAAAGCTGGTCGCCTTTTGCCTCCGCTGGCCATGGACAGTGGTTTTACTGACTGTCGGTCTGACCGCCGGAGGCGTATATTTCACAGTCGAACGATTTGCCATCGACACCGACACCGCAAATCTTTTCTCGCCGGATATCGCCTGGCGAAAGAACGAAGCGGCGCTTTACAAATCATTTCCGGACCTGCTTGACGTCATCGTCATCGTCATCGACGCCAAGACCGGCGAAGAGGCCGACGACGCCGCCAAACGTCTCACCGAGGGGTTGCAGGGCGAGCCGCTGCTGTCGCGGGTATGGCGTCCGGACGAACACGAATTTTTCCGCAAGAACGGGCTGCTGTTCCTGCCGGTCTCCGACATCGAAAAACATGTCGGCGTGATGATCGGTCAGCGCGACGTTCTCCAGCCGCTTGCCGAGGATCCAAGCCTGCGCGGTCTGTCGAATGTGCTCGTCGGCAACTTCAAGTCGGCCTCCGGCAGCCAACGCGCGATGCAAATGTACATCGGCGGCGTCGAAGAGTTTTCCACCGCCATAGAACAGGCGCTCGCCGGAAAGCAGGCGGAAGTCGACTGGGGCAAGCTGCTGGCGTCGGGCGCGAGCGCGCCCGCCACGCCCGAAATGGATAAGCGCCGCATCGTCATCGCCAAGCCGGTCGTCGACTATTCCGACCTGGAGCCGGGAGCCGACGCGATCGTCCTGGTGCGAAAGACGGCGGCCGAGCTGCATATCGACGAAGCTCACGGAATCAAGTTGCGCCTGACAGGTCAGGTGCCGCTTGCCGCCGATGAGTTCGCGACCATCTCCGACAATATGGAGCTGAACACCACGGGCACGCTCGCGGTGGTGACGCTCATTCTGTTCGCCGCGCTGCGCTCGCCAAAGCTCATTCTCGCCGTTCTGCTCACGCTGCTTGCCGGTCTCGCCATCACCTCTGGACTCGGCATTTTGATGATCGGCCGCTTCAACCTGATCTCGGTCGCCTTCGCCGCGCTGTTCATCGGGCTTGGCGTCGACTTCGGCATTCAGTTCGCGACGCGCTATCGCGAAGAGCGGCACAACGACGACAATCTCCAACGCTCGCTGCTCTCAGCGACTCGGGGCATCGGCACTTCGCTCACGCTCGCCGCCGTTTCGCTGCTCGCAGGCTTCTTCTGCTTTCTGCCGACCTCGTTCAGCGGCGTGTCCGAGCTCGGACTCATCGCCGGCGTCGGCATGATCGTCGCCTATATCGCGACTCTCACTTTCCTGCCGGCGGCGATCAAATTGCTGAATCCGCGCGCCGAGCATGTGCCCATCGAGACCACGTCGCTCGCGGCCGTCGACCACTGGATCGCGCATCACCGCGCCTTCGTGCTGATCGGAACGGCGATTGTCGTCCTGGCCGGCATGCCGGCGTTGATGCATCTGACCTTCGACTCCAATCCGATGAATCTGCGCGATCAAAAAGTCGAATCGGTCGCGACCTTTCTTGATCTCTCCCAGGATCCCAAGACGGCGCCCAACAAGATCGAAGTGCTGGCGCCCTCGCTCGAGGCCGCGCGCGAACTGGAAAAGAAGATCGAGGCGCTGCCGGAGGTCGATCATGTCGATTCGATCGATTCATTGATCCCCAAGGATCAGGACGACAAGCTCGCCCTCGTCGACATGGCGACTTCGCAATTGCGCGGCGTGCTGAATCCAAATGTCAAGTCGCCGCCCAGCGACGCCCAAACCGTCAAGGCGCTGACGAGCGCCGCCAAGGCGCTGCGCCGGGCGACGGCGAAGAAGCCGATACCGGCCGTGACGCGCTTCGCCAACGACCTCGACGCTCTCGCAAAGGCAAGCCCCGAGGCGCGCGCCAGCGCCCGCCAAGCCGTGTTCGGCGGATTCGACAAAATGCTCGGCGAAATCCGTCAGGCGCTTCAGGTCCAGCGCGTGACCATCGACGCGCTGCCCGACGATCTGCGCCGCGACTGGATTTCCGGCGCCGGCATCGTGCGTATCGAGGCTTCGGCGAAAGGCGACAGCAACGACCGCGAGGTCATGACCCAGTTCGCGGAAGCGGTTCAGGCGATCGCGCCGGACGCGAGCGGGCCGCCGGTGATCGTGTCGGAAGCGCAAAAAACCATAACGCGCGCTTTTCTTGAAGCGGGGCTTTACGCCCTCATCGCCATTTTCATCATCTTGGCGGTGGCGCTGCGCAATCCCCTCGACGTCGCGCTGACGCTCGGACCCTTGGTCCTTGCCGGCATCATGAGCCTTCAGGCCGCCGACTTGCTCGGCATGTCGCTTAACTTCGCCAACGTCATCGCGCTGCCGCTGATGTTCGGCGTCGGCGTCGCCTTTCATATTTATTACGTCATTGCGTGGCGGAAGGGCGTCGTCGACATGCTGGCGTCAAGCCTCACGCGCGCGATCTTTTTCAGTTCGCTGACGACCGGCACGGCTTTCGGCAGCTTGATCCTGTCGAGCCATCCCGGAACGGCGAGCATGGGACAACTTCTCGCCATTTCGCTATTCTTCACATTGCTGGCCGCCTTCATTATCGTGCCGGCGTTTCTTGGCCCGCCGCGCACGCCGTCTCCGGATGCAGGCGACATGGCTTGACGGAATTGGCGTTCCGCCATTCGCTCTCCGAGCGAATCGCATTCATCGCAACCAACAGGGGTACGGCGTCATGAGAAAAGCATTTATACGCATCGCGATGGCGACGTCCCTCTGCGTCCCGATGGCGGCGAATGCCGCCGACGCTATTTATGGCGTATGGGTTCGCGAAGGGCATCCCACCGACAAGCTGGAATTCTACGACTGCTCGGGCAAGCTTTGCGCCAAAGGGATCGAGGCGATGCCCGATGGTTCGCCGCCCCCCGAAGTCTTGCGCAACGCCGCAAAGACGGCGCCCAAACATTGGGAAGGCGAGATCAACGATCCCGAAAGCGGCAAGACCTACATTGGCAAGATCTCGCTCGATTCGTCGACCGCGCTGACGATGACCGGCTGCCTCGTCGCCTTCTTGTGCCAAAGCGAGACATGGACGAAAGTTTCTGGCCCGACGAAGCCGGCCGCCGACGCCAAGTCCTCATCAGGGCACGCCCCTGCCGAGTCCGCTACGAAACCGGCCGCGCAAGAACCTTCCGCAAAGCCGGCCGCAAAGGCGACGAAATCGGGGAAATCCAAGGCGTCCGCCCCTGCTCCTCGGCCGGAATAAGGGCGCCGATTCGCGGACCGCTGCGATCGGCCTTACCGATACGTAACTTGACCCTCGCGCCACGTCGCGCGAGCTTCATTTCACAGTTTTTCGCGCGTTGACGGCCAGCGCGCGCCTCCCCGCCGCCGCTTTAAAAAGCTCGCGATTCGCCACTCGTCAGGTTTCAGATGAGCAAAGCGAACCGCAGAGAGGAGGCGACGGGCCTTCCCGGCGCCTGCGCCGGCGCTTAAAGGAGGGGGACGCTTGGGCCGTCGCCGCGGTCCCTCCTCCGGAGACGTCTGCGACTTGACCCCGCCCGCTCTGTCTCGCTCCTCTCGTTCGGCGCTGGCGGCAGCACTGCTGGCGGCGGCGCTCGCCAGCTGCGATCTGAAGTGGGACAAGCCCGACTTGTCGGCGCCGCCGCCAGCCCGTTTTCGGGAAGCGAAACCGCAGCCGCAGCCGCCGATCCCAGGCGGGCGGGACTTCGCCGCCAAATTCGGCTCCAAGGAGCTCACCGCGCTCGTCGAGCGCGCGCTCGACGACAACCTCGACCTCGCGGCGGCGATCGCCCGCATCACCCAGGCCGACGCTCAGGCGCGCGTTTCAAGCGCCGCGCAATGGCCCTCGGTCGCCATGACGGATATCGTCCGCACGACGCGGACTCCCGGCACGACGATCAATGTCGGCTCGGCGAGCGGCGGATTTAATCCGGCCACCACGACGACGAGCTCGAGCTCGTCCCTGACGAGCTCCGGGTTTCGCGCGCGGAATTTCGGCTTTTTCCAGCTTGGCCTTACCGCGAGCTATGAAGTGGACTTCTGGGGCAAGAATGAGGACGCCTCCAAGGCAGCCCGCATCCTCGCCAACGCCTCGCGCTTCGATCGCGACGTCGTCGAGATTTCAACCATCGCCGCGGTGCTGAACGCTTATTTTCAGGTGCTCACCGCCCAGGACCGTCTGCGCATCGCCCGCCAGAACGTCGCGATCGCACAGCAAGTCATGAACGCCATCAACGCCCGGCTTGAAGTGGGAACGGCGACCGTGCTCGACACGTCGCAGCAGCAAACGATTCTTGCGCAGCAGCAGGCGAGCATTCCGCCACTCGAACAGACGCTGCGCCAGACGCGCAACAACCTTGCCGTCTTGCTGGGCCAAACGCCGGAAAGCATGACCATCAAGGGCGGCTCGCTGACCCGGCTGAACTTTCCGCGCATTGCGCCGGGTCTGCCGTCGGAGGTGCTCTTGCGCCGCCCAGACGTGGCCGAGGCGGAAGCGCGGCTCGTCTCGCAGGAGTTTTCGGTGTTGCAGGCGCGTGCGGCCTTTTTTCCTTCGGTGACCCTGACCGGCCTCCATGGTTTTCAGAGCGCGCTGCTGTCGACGCTGGTCATGCGACCAGACGCCGTCGCCTGGCAGGTCGCCGGCACGCTCACGCAGCCGGTTTTAGACGGATGGAGCCTGCAGGGCCAATATGACTTGCAGAAAGGCCGCTATTCGGAACTCTCCGCGCTCTACCGTAAGCAGATTCTCACGGCGCTGTCCGATACTGAAAATGCGCTGATTGCAATACGCGAGACGGAACGCCAGATGAAGTTTCTGAGCGTCGCCGTGTCCGCCGCTCGGCGCGCATTAGACGCCGCAGAGATGACGCTGCGCGAAGGGACAATCGACATTGTGATTCTGGCGCAGACGCAAAACAATTATTTTCAGACGCAGGACCAGCTTGCCGTCGCGCGTCTCTCCCATTTTCAGGCGGCGACGAGCCTCTATCAGGCGCTCGGCGGCGGGTGGTCGCCGACCACCCGCGAAATCGAGATCGCCCGCTCCAACGCGGCCTATGAGGCTGACAGAGGGCCATGGCCATGACCCGCGCCAGCCGAAGAATTCTGCTTGCGATCGGCGCGCTGGCGCTCGCCGCCATATTGGCGTGGACGTATCAGACCGGCAAGCTTCCGGGGTTCCCCGCCAAGGACCAGGGGACAGGGGCGCGTTTCGGCGGGCCCCGGGGCGACCCGATGATTACGGTCACCGCCGCAAAGGCGCGTCTCGAGGATGTGCCCGTGACGATAGACGCCGTCGGCACGGTGCAGGCGCTCAACACGGTGACGATCCGCACGCAGGTCGACGGCCGGCTGATGCGCCTCGCCTTCACCGAAGGACAGGACGTCCGCAAGGGCGACATTTTGGCCGAGATCGACCCGGCGCTCTATCAGGCGCAATATGACCAGGCGGTCGCCAAGAAGGCGCAGGACGAGGCCAATCTCGCCAACGCAAGGGTCGATCTTGCGCGCTATGCAAAGCTCGTCATCGGCAACTTCGCCTCCAAGCAGCAACACGCCACCCAGAAGGCGACCGTCGCCCAGCTCGAAGCGCTGGTGCGCGCGGATCAAGCGGCGATCGACAACGCCAAGACGACGCTCGATTATGCGACGATCCGCTCGCCGATCGACGGGCGCACCGGCATCCGCCTCGTCGACGTCGGCAACATTCTGCACGCCTCGGACCAAACCGGCATCGTCGTCGTCTCGCAGCTTAGGCCGATTTTTGTGGTCTTCACCTTGCCTCAACAGGCTTTACCGGCGGTGCAAAAGGCGCAGGCCCGCGGCAAGGCCAAGGTAGTGGCGCTGGCTCCGGACAACGCCACGCCGATTGAAACCGGCGAGCTGACGGTCATCGACAATCAGATAGACCAGCAGACCGGCACGGTCCGTCTGAAAGCCACTTTCGCCAATCCAACGCTGTCGCTTTGGCCAGGCCAATTCGTCAATGTGCGGCTGATGCTCGACACGTTGAAAAATGTCGTGGTGGCGCCGAGCCAGGCGGTGCAGCGCGGGCCGAGCGGCGCCTTTGTCTATGTGCTGGGTCCCGATGACGTTGCGACGATGCGTCCGGTGACGACCGGTCGGCAAGACGAGAAGATCGCCGTTGTCGCGTCAGGGGTGAAGCCCGGCGAAGTCTTGATCACCAGCGGCTTTTCGCGGCTGTCGGACGGCGCGAAAACGCGGGTCATCAGCGCGCCAGCGTCAGCGTCCCCCCAGGACGACGGCAATGACCCCAAAGAGCGACGCTCCGAGCGCGGCGCGCGCGGCGACGACGCGCATGCGCGAGGAGGCGATCAAACAAAGAAATGAACGTCTCGGCGCCCTTCATCCAACGGCCGGTGGCGACGTCGCTTTTGGCGTTCGCCGTGCTGCTGTTTGGCGTGATGGGGTATCTACGACTCCCCGTGTCGCCGCTGCCGCAGGTCGATTTTCCGACCCTTCAGGTGACGACGCAGCTTCCTGGCGCCAATCCCGACACGATCGCCTCGTTGGTGACGGCGTCGCTCGAACGGCAATTCGGGCAGATCCCCTCGCTGACCAGCATGTCGTCGCAAAGCTCCTTCGGACTTTCGCAGATCACGCTGCAATTCGATCTCGACCGCGACATCGACGCCGCCGCGCAAGACGTGCAGGCGGCGATCAACGCCGCCGCCTCGACGCTGCCGCGCAACCTTCCCTATCCGCCGGTCTACGCCAAGGTGAACCCCGCCGATACGCCGATCCTGACGCTGACGCTGCGCTCCAAGACCGCCACGCTGCGCGATCTCAGCGACCGCGCCGACACGCTGATCGCGCCGCAGCTGTCTCAGGTCACCGGAGTCGGCCGCGTGTCGGTGCAGGGCGGCGTGCGCCCCGCGGTGCGCATTCAGGCCGATCTCGCGCGGCTCGCCGCCAATCGCATCGGGATGGAAGATCTGCGATCCGCCATCGCGGCGGCGAACACCGCCGGCGCCAAGGGCTCGCTCGACGGCCGGCGCCAGTCATACACCCTGGACGCCAACGACCAGATTGTGCACGCCAGTCAATACAACGACATCATCGTCGCCTGGCGCAACGGCGCGCCGGTGATGCTTCGCGACGTTGCGCAGGTCGTCGACGGGCTGGAGAACGCCCGCGTCGGCGGCTGGCACAATGGCGAGCAGACGGTCGTCCTTGACGTGTTACGCCAGCCTGGCGCCAACATCATCAATACCGTCGAGCTGGTGAAGAGCGAGCTGCCGCAGATTCAGCGGGCGCTTCCCGCCGGCATGACGCTTGAGATCGTCAACGATCGCACGGTGACCATCCGCGCCTCGATCTTCGAAGTGCAGCTGACGCTCGTCATCGCCGCGGCGCTCGTCGTCCTCGTCGTGCTGATGTTCCTGCGCAGCTGGCGCGCGACCATCGTCGCCGGCGTCAGCCTGCCGCTCTCGATCATCGCCACCTTCTCGATCATGTGGGCCGCGGGCTTTTCGCTCGACAATCTGTCGCTGATGGCGCTGACCATCGGCACGGGCTTTATCGTCGACGACGCGATCGTGATGATCGAGAACATCGTGCGCAATATCGAGGACGGCAAAGCGCCGCGTCAGGCCGCGCTCGACGGCGCGCGCGAAATCGGCTTCACGGTCGTCTCGCTCACCGTCTCGCTGATCGCCGTTTTTATTCCGCTGCTGTTCATGACCGGCATCGTCGGTCGGATGTTCCGCGAATTCGCGCTGACGCTGACGATCGCCGTCGTCATCTCGATGGTGATCTCGCTGACGTTGACGCCGATGCTCTGCGGGGCGCTGCTGCGCCTTGCGCCGCCACGCGGACGCTCCCGCTGGGAGACGCTTTCGCAGGCGCTCGACCGCGCCTATTACGTGTCGCTCGACTGGGCGCTCAAGCGCGAGACATTCATGCTCGCGCTCACCGTCGCGACGCTTGCGCTCACCATCGCGCTCTATGTAGTGATTCCCAAAGGCTTCCTCCCGCGGCAGGACACCGGCGTCCTGTCGGTCGTGCTGGAGGCGTCGCCGGACGCGTCCTTCGACAGGATGAAGGCGCTGCAAGCGACAGTCTCTGAGGAATTTCGCCACGATCCCGACGTCACGGCGGTGACGTCGGTGCTGGGCGTCGGTCCGCTCAACGCCACGACCAATGTCGCGCGGCTGACCGTGATGCTGCGGCCACATAGCGAACGGCGCGACAACGCCGAAAAGATCGCCGACAGGCTGAAGGCGGCCGGCGAAAAACTCCCGGGCGTCGCCTTATACGTCCAGCCGGTGCAAGACATCCAGATCACCACGCGGCCGAGCCGTTCGCAGTATCAATATACGTTGACCTCCCCCGACAGCGAGGAATTGCTGACCTGGTCCAATCGCCTGCTCGAACGCCTGCGCATGGCGCCGGGGCTGCGCAACGTCGCCGCCGAAACGCAGGACGGCGGCCTGCGCACGCTGATGCGCATCGACCGCAATAAAATGGGGCGGCTCGGCATTACCGCGCAGATGGTCGACGATGCGCTCAACGACGCCTTCGGGCAGCGACAGATTTCGACAATCTATACGCAATCGAACCAATATCGCGTCATTCTCGAAGCCGCCGCCCAATATCAGCGCGATCCCTCGGCGCTGGAAAAGCTCTATGTCTCGCCGCCCGGCGGCGGACCGCAAACGCCGCTGGCGGCTTTCGTACGGCTGGAAAATCTCTCCGCGCCGCTTTCCGTCGCGCATCAGGATCAGTTCCCGGCGTCGACGATCAGCTTCGACCTTGCGAACGGCTATGCGCTGGGCGACGCGGTGAAAACGATCGTCGACGCGGAAGTCGCGATCGGCATGCCCTCGTCCATCGTCGGCGTATTCAGCGCCGACGCGGCAGAGTTCAATAAGTCGCTGGCGAGCGAGCCCTGGCTCATTCTGGCGGCGATCGTATCGATCTATGTCGTGCTGGGCGTGCTCTACGAGAGCTTCGCCCATCCTTTCACCGTTCTGACGACGCTGCCGTCGGCGGGCGTCGGCGCGCTTCTGGCGCTGCTCATTTTCAATATCGAAATGTCCCTCGTTGCGCTGATCGGCGTCGTTCTGCTGATGGGCATCGTCAAAAAGAACGCGATCATGATGATCGACTTCGCGCTCGACGCCGAACGCGACGAGGGACTCTCGGCGCGTGACGCGATCGTGCGCGCGTGCCATTTGCGTTTCCGCCCCATCATGATGACCACCCTCGCGGCCCTCTTCGGCGCGCTGCCGCTCGCGCTGTCGCACGGGCCCGGCAGCGAGTTGCGCATTCCGCTCGGCGTCGCGATCATTGGCGGCCTGCTCCTGTCGCAGGCGCTGACGCTCTACACGACGCCGGTCATCTATCTCGCGGTCGAGCGGCTGCGGGTGCGGCTCTCGCCGCCGGCCGAGCCGCCCCTGCCGACGGCGGATGCGCCGGTCGCCGAGCTTCCCAAGACCACGCGCGAGGCCGCGGAGTGAATTTCTCCGCGCCCTTCATCAAGCGCCCGGTGGCGACGACGCTGCTGGCGAGCGCATTGTTCCTGCTCGGCGCCATCGCCTATTTCTTCCTCCCGGTGGCGAGCCTGCCGGCGGTTGATTTTCCGATTGTCGGCATCTCCGCCCTGCGGCCCGGCGCCGATCCGCGCACGATGGCGGCGTCGGTCGCCGCGCCGCTCGAACGGCGCCTGTCCACGATCGCCGGGCTCAACGAGCTGACGTCGACGAATTCGCTTGGGTCGACGCAGATTATGGCTCAGTTCGACATCTCGCGACCGCTCGATGCGGCGGCGCGCGACGTTCAGGCGGCGATCAACGCCTCACTAACCGACCTGCCGGCTGATCTGCCGAGAGCGCCGATCTATCGAAAGGCAAGCCAGTCGAGCATGCCGGTGCTGGTGTTGGCGATGACCTCCGACACCCTGCCGACGAGCGCCGTTTTCGACGCGGTCGATTCCGTGATCGCACAGCGCATTTCACAAGTTCCGGGCGTCGGCGAGGCGCGCCTCGTCGGCGCCGAACAGCCGGCCATCCGCGTCCAGGTCGACAGCGCGCGGCTCGCCGCCATGGGGCTCGGCGTCGACGCCGTGGCCAATGCGCTCTACGCCGCCAACGCCCATTCCCCCGTCGGCGCGCTCAGCGGAGACGCAAGACAGATCACGCTCGCGACCACCGATCAGCTCACGACGCCCGATGATTATCGAAATATCGTTATCGCGTCGAACAACGGCGCTGTGGTCAAGCTCGGCGACGTCGCGAAGGTCGAGCTTGGCATAAAGGACCGCAACGCCGCGGGCTGGTTCAACGGCAAACCGGCCGTCCTTCTGATCATCACCAAGCAGCCCAACGCCAATGTGATCGAAACGGTCGATCAGATCAAAGCGCTGCTGCCGCGACTTAAGGATTGGATTCCGAGCGGCGTGAAGATCGATGTGCTTTCCGACCGCACCCAGACCATTCGCGCCAGCATTCATGACATTCAGCGCACGCTGGCGATCTCCATCGTACTGGTGATGATGGTCGTCTATGTGTTTCTGCGCCGCGCGACGCCCGTCATTGCAGCCGGCGTTACGGTGCCTCTGTCTCTGGTCGGCACCTGCGCGGCGATGTGGGTCGCCGGCTACTCGATCGACAATCTGTCGTTGATGGCGTTGACGATCTCGGTGGGGTTCGTCGTCGACGACGCGATCGTCATGATCGAGAATATTCAAAGCAACGTCGAGCGCGGCCTGAACCGCCTTGAAGCGGCGTTGCTGGGCGCGAAGCAGATCGGCTTCACCGTCGTCTCGATCAGCCTGTCGCTCGTCGCCGTCTTCATCCCGCTTCTCTTCATGGAAGGCGTAATGGGCCGGCTGATGCGCGAGTTTTCGTGGACGCTGACCTTCGCCATCGCGATTTCCACCGTCGTCTCGCTGACGGTGACGCCAATGGTTTGCGCGCGTCTGCCTGCTCCGCGCAAGAAGGCGCCTTCGCGCTTCGACCGGATGATCGAGGGCGGTCTCGACAAGACCCTCGAATTCTACGCGCACAGCCTGCGGCACGTCATCGATCATCCCTGGGCGACGCTCATCGTCGTCATCATTTCGGTCGCGTGGACGGTGCGCCTCTATGAGACGATACCCAAGGGCACCCTGCCGCAAGACGATATCGGCCTGATCAATGGGACCACTGAGGCGTCTGGAGACGTGTCGTTCACGGAGATGGCGCGTTTGCAGCGGCGCGCTTCCGACGTTCTGCTCGCTGATCCGGACGTCGCCAATGTCGGCTCATTCATCGGCGGCACCTACATGGCCTATTCGATGAACCAGGGACGTCTGTATGTCGCCTTGAAGCCCGCCAGCGAGCGGAGCGCATCGAGCATGGAAGTCATCGCGCGTCTGCGCGGGCAATTTGCGAAAATTCCGGGCCTCAGCGTCTTTATGGTGCCTACTCAGGATTTGCGGCGGGGCGGGCGGCTGAGCAAGTCGCGATATCAATTCACCCTGTCGAGCCCCTCCATCGAAATTCTCGAGACGTGGCGCGACAAGGTGTTGGAGCGGCTGAGGAAGGCGCCCGAACTCGTCGACGTCACCTCCGACCAGGAGCGTGGGGGGCTTCGCGCCAATGTCGTCATCGATCGCAACGCCGCCGCGCGCATGAATGTCCAGATCTCCGCGATCGACGCGGCGCTGAACAGCGCCTTCGGTCAACGGCAGGACGCGATCGTCTATACTCAGCGCAACCAGTATCGCGTCGTCTACGAGACCCCGCTCGAACGTCAGCGGGACATTGGCGACCTCGCCGGAATCTATGTCTCTTCGGCGACCGGCGAGCAGATTCCGCTTACCGCGCTCGCTCATGTCGAGCGCAGCTCGACGCCGCTTCTCGTCCATCATCAAGGCGTGGTCCCGGCGACGACGATCTCTTACAACGTCGCGCCGGGCTACAGTCTCGACGCCACGGTTACGGCCATCGAACAGGCGATCGCCGAGCTCAATCCGCCGGGCGGCCTGCGCGCCGAATTCGCAGGCGACGTGGCGGATTTCCGCAAGGTGGCGGCGGGAATGGCGGCGCTGATCCTCGCCGCCTTGCTCTCGGTCTACATCATTCTCGGCATTCTTTACGAAAGTCTCGTCCATCCGATTACGATCATCTCGACGCTGCCCTCTGCGGGGCTGGGCGCGCTGCTGTCGCTCGAACTGTTCGGCGTCGAATTCACCATCATCGCCTTCATCGGGATTTTGTTGCTGATCGGCATCGTCAAGAAGAACGGCATCATGCTCGTCGATTTCGCCTTGCAGGCGGAGCGCGAAAGCGGCATGTCCGTACGTGAAGCGGCGCTCGCGGCGGCGCGCGAACGCTTCCGCCCCATTTTGATGACGACGCTTGCGGCGATGTTCGGCGCGCTGCCGCTCGCCTTCGCGACCGGCATCGGGGCCGAACTGCGGCGCCCGCTCGGCATCACCATCATCGGCGGATTGCTGCTCAGCCAGGTGCTGACGCTTTACACGACGCCGGTGATCTATCTGCTGATGAGCAAGCTTCGGCGCAAAAAGCCGGCCGCGCCTGAGCCCGATCGAATCGCGCCGCTAAAGATCCACGGCGCTTGAGGTCAGTGCGCTGGCGCTTGCGGCGCCTCGAAGAAGAAGCGCAGCACCTGGGATGCGCCGCAATCCTCGATCGGCACATGCCAGAACTTGGAATCAAGATAAGGAAACCGCTCCATCGGCAATTGGATCTGCGTGAGCCGCGCTCGATTGTCGAAGCCGCGCAGCATCGCGCGTTCAAACAATTTCAGGAGTTGCTCCTCGCAGTCCGGCACTTCCGTAACTGTCAGAACAGTGTTGTTGGCGTGTGGGAAGGCTTTGTCGAACAGCTGTTCCAAATTAACCGGCGCCATCTTCGCTCTCCGACGCTCCAAAGGAGCTTCGACTATCCGGCGATTCCCACGCTTCAACCGTATACGCGTCACGCTAAAAAAACGAGCCACGCAAACAAGTTGTCCCCAAGGGTCCACTGGAAGGCTGGGCTCAACCTTACAGCTATTTAAGGCGGGTTTGTGGACTCGGCCAGCTTTCCCCAGCTCTCCTCGTAGATCAGATTCTCCAAAGGAAGGCGGGACGCCCACCGCTTAACTTCGAGCTCCGGCGCCGTGTAGGCCTGCCCGACATAGCCTACGCAGAGATAGGCGACGACAGCTATCTCATTGGGAATACTTAATATCTCCCGCAGATCGGCTTCCCTGACGATGCTCACCCAGCCCACGCCGACGCCTTCCGCGCGCGCCGCCAGCCACAGATTCTGCACGGCGCAGGCGGTGCTGAGAATATCCGTGTCGGGCTGCTGCGTGCGGCCAAGCCCAGTCGCGCCAAATCGAACGCGATCGCAGGTGACGCAAATATTCAGCGGCGCCTTCACGATGCCCTGCAGCTTGAGGCTGCGATAGAGCGAACGCCGTTCCGGCTCCAGCGCCCGCTCCTCGGCCTCACAGGCGCGCAAAAAGGCGCCATAGGCCGCGCGCCTTTTCTCGATGTCTCTGATAATAATGAAGTTCCATGGCTGCATGAAGCCAACGGAGGGCGCATGATGCGCGGCGTCAAGGATACGCAGCACGACATCGCGCGGCACATCGTCGGGAAGAAATTCGTCGCGCACGTCGCGGCGCGCGTGAATGACGCGATAGATCGCGGCGCGCTCGGCCTCGCTGAAAGCCGCCGCCGGCGCCAAATCCGTTGGCGGCCCTTCCGTCTTTGGGACCTCAGCCGGCATCACCGCCCTCCAGCGCCGCGGCGAGCCGCGCCCAGGCGGACTCGTCGCGCGGCAGGCCGAACCGCAGCCATTCGCCCCGTTCGGGGAAGGCGCGCGTCAACAGCCCGCGCGCGGCGAGATCGGCGAAGCGGCGCGGCGCCTGTGGATGCGCGGCGAGACGAAACAAACTGGTTCCGCCGAGGACCCGAAACCCCGCGCGCATCAACAACTCGTCCAAACGTATGGCGTCGGCCGCGCTGGCCTGCGCGGCGCTTGCTCGCCAGGCGTCGTCGGCCAGCGCGCGGGCGCCGATGGCGAGCGCCGGCCCCGATACCGCCCACGGCCCAAGCGCGGCGCGAAGCTTTGCGGCGGCGGCGCGTGAGCACAGCGCAAAGCCGAGCCGCAGCCCCGGAAGCCCATAGGCCTTGCCGAAGGAACGCAGCACAAGGAGGCTCTCGCTATGCGCGAACCGCGCGGCGCTGCGTTCCGGCGTGAAATCCATGAAGGATTCATCGACGATCAGCAGCCGGCCGCGCTGCGACATCCGCGCCGCCAGGGACAAGATGTCCTCCGGCGCGACGATGCGTCCGTCCGGATTGTTGGGATTGACGATCACGCCGACATCGGCGTCCGCGAGCGCCTCCGGAGTTTCCACTGTGTCGACCTTCGCGCCCGACGCGGCCCAACAGGCGGCGTGCTCCGCATAGGTGAAGCCGAGAACCGCGACTCGTTTCGCCGGGAAAACGCGCGGCAGCAACTGAATGAAGGCTTGCGCGCCGCCGCCGGCGACGATTTCCACAGCGGCGGGCGCGCCATAGGCCCGCCGCGCCGCGCCGTCGAGCGCGGCGAAGGCGTCATCGTCCGGTAGTCGCGTGAAAACCTCATCGTCAAGCGGCGGCAGCGGATAGGGGCGCGGATTGACGCCGGTCGACAGATCAATCCAGGGCTGCGGCGCGGCGGGATAGAGGTGGCGCGCGGCGTCGAGTCGCCCGCCATGCGCGACGAGCGGCGGGGCCCCGATGGCGGAATGCGCCGTCACCGCGCCATCTCCCACAGCGCGTCGAGATCGATATGGCGCGCGCAATGCGCCGCAAGCGCGTCGAGCGTTTCTTCGATCGACTCCTCATAGCGCAGCGACGAGGGCGGCGCGCCGAGCATGCGCAGCAACGACGCGCGCAGGGAATCATCGGCGAAGATCCCATGCGCATAGGCGCCCGCCACGCGCCCGTCGCGCGAGGTCGCGCCATCGGCGCGCCCATCCGCAAGGCGCAACGCCGGCCGCGCGCAATCGGCGCCGACGGTCTCGCCGACATGCATTTCGTAGCCGCAGAACGGCGCATCGAAAACCGGCGCATGGCCACGGACCGCGGCCAGCGTCTTCTCGCCGGTCAGCGTCGTCTCGACGTCGAGGAGCCCCAAGCCTTGCGCGTCGCCGACCACGCCTTCGACGCCGAGCGGATCGCGAATCACGCGTCCGAGCATCTGATAGCCGCCGCAGACGCCGAAGACGCGGCCGCCGCGACGCACATGCGCGAGAATGTCGATGTCCCAGCCATTGGCGCGCAGCGCCGCCAGGTCGGCGATCGTCGCTTTCGACCCTGGCAAGATCACCAGCTGCGTCTCGGGCGGCAGCGGCTCGCCGTCCTTTAGAAAGATCACGCGCACGCCCGGTTCGGCCTTCAGCGGATCGAGGTCGTCGAAATTTGCGATATGCGGCAAGAGCGGCGCGGCGATCGTCACCGCCACGCGCTGATCGCGGCCCTGGCTGCGCAACCCGAATGCATCCTCCGCCGGAAGCCGGGCGGCGGCGGCGAAAAATGGAACAAGCCCGAGCGAACGCCAGCCTGTCTTCGCTTCGACGAAGCGCAAGCCATCGTCGAACAGCGAGGCGTCGCCGCGAAATTTGTTGACGATGAATCCTTCGATCATCGCCGCGTCGTCATCGCCCAGCGCCGCCTTGCAGCCGATGAGCTGGGCGATGACGCCGCCGCGATCGATGTCGCCGACCAGCACAACCGGAACGTCGGCTTCGCGGGCGAAGCCCATGTTGGCGATGTCGTTCGCGCGCAGATTGATTTCGGCGGCGCTGCCGGCGCCTTCGACGATGACCAGCTCGGCTTCCGCCTTCAGGCGGGCATAGCTTTCGAGCACCGGCTGCATCAGGCGCGGCTTCAAGTCCTGATAGTCCCGCGCCTTCGCCTGGCCAAGGACGCGTCCCTGCACGACGATTTGCGCGCCGCAGGCGCCTTGCGGTTTGAGCAGCACGGGATTCATATCGATGCGAGGCGTAAGCCGTGCGGCGCGCGCCTGCAAGGCCTGGGCCCGGCCGATCTCGCCGCCGTCGCTCGTCACCGCGGCGTTGTTCGACATGTTCTGCGGCTTGAAGGGCGCGACCCTGACGCCGCGATTGGCGAAGGCGCGCGCGAGCCCGGCGACGAGCAGCGATTTGCCGACATCGGAGCCCGTGCCCTGGATCATCAGCGTGCGGCTCATGAAGCGAGAAAAGCCATCGCCGCGTCAATGTCATGCGTCGTCGCGGCGCCGCCGCTCGCCGGACGCGCGATCATGACGACGTCCAGCCCGAGCGTCCGCGCCGCCTCGATCTTGGCGTAGGCGAGCGCGCCGCCGCTGTTCTTGGCGACGACGATCTCGATGCGCCTGTCGCGTATGAGCGCGATTTCATCCGCGAGCGCGAAGGGACCCCGGCCGAAGATCACTTCGCAGGAGGGCGGCAGATCGTCGGCCTGCGGCGGTTCGATCACCCGCAAGAGATAGTCGTGCTGCGGGGCGGCGCGAAAATCGGCGACGCCCTGCCGGCCGGTCGCGAGAAAGACCCGGCGCGGCGCGGCGCCGAGCGCGCGCGCGGCGGCGGAATTGTCGGCGACCTCGATCCAGCGGTCTCCCGGCGCCGGGCGCCATGGCGGGCGAGTCAGAACAAGCAGCGGCACGGCCGCCGCGGCGCAGGCGGCCCGCGCGTTTGCGGACATGCGGGCGGCGAAGGGATGCGTCGCGTCGACGACATGCGAGATGCGCGCCTCGACGAGATAGCGGGTCAACCCGTCGACGCCGCCAAAGCCGCCGACGCGAATCGGCAGATCCTGCGCGAGCGGCGCGCTGGTGCGGCCGGCGAGCGATACGACGCCTTCAAGACGCGGGTCGGCGGCGATGCGCGTCGCCAGTGCGCGCGCCTCGCTCGCGCCGCCGAGCACCAGCACGCGGCGGCGCGCGGCGCTCGAAAGAGGCGTGAGCGAAAGCGCATCTCTCACGCCATTGTCCACCAATTGATCCACGCCTTAACAACCAATCAAAGTTCTCACGCATGTCATTCCCGACGCTCGCGTCAGCGAGCGATCGGGAATCCGGCGCCAGCTTCAAAGACTCGCGTAGCTGCTCTGGATTCCCGGTCGGACCGTCGGTCCGCCGGGAATGACAGTCCCAAGTCGCCGGCCAGCTGGATTTATATCACGGCTTAGTCCTGTCGCCGCTCACTCCGCGGCGAGCTGCACCGCCGCCGGCTGGCGGTATTCGGCCATCAGCCGCTCGCGTTCGGCGTCCGCCGCAGCGATGTGGCGCGCCTTGATATGGCCGAACCCGCGAATGTATTCCGGCAGGCGCGCGAGCGCGACGGCGCTCGCATGGTTCTCCCGCGAGAGCGAAGCGGAAAATTCGTCGAGCAGCGCCTCATAATCTCCCAGCAGCCTGCGCTCGACCACGCGGTCGTGGTCGAAGCGGAAGACGTCGAACCAGGTGTTGCGCAACTTTTTCATCCGCGCCAACACGCGCAGCACCTTGAACATCCAGGGACCGAAGGTGATCTTGCGCGAGCCGCCGAAGTCGGTCTTGCGCTGGAGGGAAGGAAAGTTGGGCGCAAGATGCAGTTCGAGGCGCAGATCCCCCTCGAAGGTTTCGTCGAGTTGCCGCTGAAAGGCGCCGTCGGTGTAAAGCCTTGCAACTTCGTAATAGTCCTTCGCCGCCATCAGCTTGAAGAGATAGCGCGCGACCGCCTCGGTAAGTTCGCGCGAACCCGGCGCGCGCGCCGCTTCCAGCCTGGCGATCTTCTCGACGCGGGCGCGGTAACGGGCGCCATAGGCCTCGTTTTGGTAATCGGCCAGGAAAGCCGCGCGACGTTCGATCATCGACTCGAGCGTCGTCGTTTTCGCGCGATGGCCGTTAGGCTGACGCAGCGACTCGACGATCGTCAGCACGCTGTTCAAATCATGCGCCGCGCGTCGGCCCCAGAGAAAGGCCGAATGATTCATCGGCACCGACTCGCCGTTCAATTCAATGGCGCGCAGGATCGCGGCGTCGGACAGCGGCAGATAGCCCTTCTGCCAAGCGTAGCCGAGGATGAAAATATTCGCGGCGATCGAGTCGCCGAGCAACGCCTGGGCAAGCGCCGTGGTGTCGATGAAGGTCGACTCCGGCCCGCCCGCGCGGCGGATCGCCTGCTTGATCTCTTCCGAGGGCAGCCTGAAGTCGGGATTGCGTTCGATATCGCCGGGGAACACCTCGGCGCTATTGACCAGCACCGCCGTCCTGCCCTGCTCGACGGCGGCGAGCACCTGCTTCGCGCCGGCGACGACGAGATCGCAGCCAAGCAACAGATCGGCTTCGCCGGCGGCGATGCGGATGGCGTGCACGTCCGCCGGCGTGCGGCCGATCTTCACATGGCAATAAACCGCCCCGCCCTTCTGTGCGAGGCCGGCCATGTCGATGACGCCGACGCCCTTGCCTTCAAGATGCGCGGCCATGCCGAGAATGGCGGAAACGGTGACGACGCCGGTGCCGCCAAGCCCTGCGATGAGAACGCCATAAGGATTTGCGCCGATCGCGGCGATGCGCGGCTCCGGCAGCGCGAATTGTCCGCTGGCGTCCTCCTTCGACGGCAGCGGCGCCTTTTTCATCCGCCCGCCGTGTACGGTGACGAAGCTCGGACAGAATCCCTCGAGACAGGAGAAGTCCTTGTTGCAGGCGGATTGATCGATGCGCCGCTTGCGGCCGAACTCGGTTTCGACAGGCTGCACCGCGACGCAGTTCGACGCCGTGCCGCAGTCGCCGCAGCCCTCGCATACGAGTTCGTTGATGATGACGCGCGAGTCCGGATCGGTCATCAACCCGCGCTTGCGCAGCCGGCGCTTCTCAGTAGCGCACGTCTGATCATAGATGAGGACGGTGACGCCCTCCGTCTGCGCCAGATCGCGCTGCACCTCGTTCAGCACATTGCGGTGATGGATGGTCAGCCCAGGCGGCCAAACCATTGTCGGCGCATATTGGCCCGGCTGGTCGCTGACGAGCGCGATCTTCTTGACGCCTTCGGCGGCGACCTGTCGCGCGATGGTCTCCACCGTGAGCTCGCCTTCATGCTTCTGGCCGCCGGTCATGGCGACGACGCCGTTGAAGAGAATCTTGAAGGTGATGTTGGTGTTGGTCGCGACCGCAAAACGGATGGCGAGCGAGCCGGAGTGGTTATAGGTGCCGTCGCCGAGATTTTGGAACATATGCTTGCGCGTCGAGAACGGCGCCTCGCCGATCCAATTCGCGCCTTCGCCGCCCATATGGGTGTAGCCTTCGGTCGAGCGGTCCATCCATTGCGCCATGTAATGGCAGCCGATGCCGGTATAGGCGCGCGAGCCTTCCGGCACATGGGTCGACGTCGAATGCGGACAGCCGGCGCAAAAATGCGGCACGCGAACGGTGACGTCGGTCATCGTCCGGCGGCGATCCTGCAGCTTCTCGAGCCGGCGCACGCGCGCCTCGAGCTCTTCCAGCGGATGGTATTTCAACAGGCGGCGGCCGATGGCGATCGCGACGTCATTGGCGTCGAGCGCGCCCTTGACCGGGAACAGCCAGTCGCCGCGTTCATCCTTCTTGCCGATGCAGAGCGGCTGATGCGGCGCGCCGTAGAGTTCTTCGCGCAACTGCGTTTCGATCAGCGAGCGCTTCTCCTCGACGACGATGATGAGGTCGAGGCCGCGGGCGAAGTCGCGCAGACCCTGCGGCTCCAGCGGCCAGGGCGCCGCGATCTTGTATAGGCGCAGACCGAGATCATTCGCCTTCACCTCGTCGAGGCCGAGATCGTCCATCGCCTGACGCACGTCGAGATAGGACTTGCCGACGGTGATGACGCCGATCTTGGGATTGGCGCCGCCCGAGGTGATGATGCGGTTTAGGCGATTGGCGCGAAGGAAGGCGAGCACCGCGTCGCGCTTGCTCTCCTGCATCCGCTCTTCCTGAGCGAGAACCGGATCGCCGGGACGGATATTGAGGCCGCCGGGCGGCATGAAGAAATCCGCGGGCGCGATCGGGCGAATACGATCGAGCGAAGCGTCGATCGAGGCCGTCGACTCGACCGTGTCCTTGAGCAGTTTCAGCCCCACCCACACGCCGGCGTAGCGCGAAAGCGCGAAGCCGTAGAGCCCGTAATCGAGGATTTCCTGAACGCCGGCCGGCGACAGGATGGGAATCATCACGTCGACGAAATGGTAATCCGACTGATGCGCGGTGGTTGAGGATTCGGCGGTGTGATCGTCGCCCATGAGCGCCAGCGCGCCGCCATAGCGCGAGGTGCCGGCGAGATTGACATGGCGGAAAGCGTCGCCGCTGCGGTCGACGCCAGGACCTTTGCCGTACCAGAGCGAAAAGACGCCGTCATATTTGCCTTCGCCGCGCATCTCGGCCTGCTGCGCGCCCCAGATGGCGGTCGCGGCGAGATCCTCGTTGAGCCCGGGCATGTAGAAAATATTGTTGGCGTCGAACAGCGCCTTGGCCTTGTGCATCTGCGCATCGACGCCGCCCAGCGGCGAGCCGCGATAGCCGGTCACGAATCCGGCGGTGTTCAGTCCGGCGCGGCGATCCGCCTCCTTCTGCGTGAGGAGCAGGCGCACGATCGCCTGGGTGCCGGTGATCAGCACGCGCGATTTTTCAAGATTAAATCGATCGGAGAGCGACGCCGCTGCAAAGGCGGAGCCGGTCGTTGCGTCGCCGGCGGCAATTCCCGCCATTATTGCATCTCCTGCGCAAAAATCGGCGAAGCGCGCTTGGGACTCTTGCGCTCACACGCTAAAAGACGTGGCTCAACTCGTGAACGGATTCGGTTGCGACGCAGCCGGTTGTCGCCCCCGCCGCACAGCGCCCCGCCGACGCCGACTCTGCACCAACCACCTTATGCCACAGGCAAGCGGCTTTTCAAGGACAGATCTGCTAGCATACACAGGCTCAAAGCGGGAGCCAACGCCGCGTTTTCGCCGCCTTCGCCGCCTAAACGCGAGATTCGCATGAAGCTGAAAATCAACTCGATTCTCGTCCTTTTGATGACCGCGATGGGGATCGGCGCAGCCTTCGCGCACCCCCACGTCTGGGTGGCGGTGCGCAGCGAAGTCGTCTTCGCGCCGGACGGCAAGATCGCCGGCGTTCGGCATGCCTGGGAGTTCGACGAGATGTATTCGGCCTATGCGGTGCAGGGGCTCGGCAAGGACGGCAAGCCGCCCACCCGGGAGGAACTTGCGCCGCTCGCCAAGACCAATGTCGAGTCGCTCGCCGAATTCGAGTTCTTCACTTTCGCCAAGCAGAACAGCGCCAAGCTTGCGTTCAAGCAGCCGGAAAACGTGACGCTGGAGGCCAACGACAAGAAGCTCGTCACCCTACGCTTCCTCCTGCCGCTGGAGAAGCCGGTCGCGGCGAAGAAGCCGTTCTCGTTTCAGGTCTACGATCCGACTTATTTCGTCTCTTTCGGATTTGAGAAGGAAGACCCGGTGACGCTGGCGAAAGCGCCGGTCGGGTGTTCGCTCAGCCTCGTCGAACCCGCGCCGCTCCTGGCGACGGACGACCAGAAACTGAGCGAAGCCTTCTTTCAGAACATGTCGCCAGGCGCCAATTTCGGCGTGAAGCTGGCGACGCGCGCGATCGTGGCCTGTCCGTGAGAATTGGGCGAAGGGTGGTTTGGATCGGCGTGACGGCCGCGGCGCTGGCCGCGCTCGCCGCCTCGTCGGCGTCGGGCGCGCCGCGCCATCCCTTCGCCATCGGCGCGCAAGAGTCGACGGCGGCGGCGACAGGCGTCGCCGGGCTGATCCTGGCCTGGCAAAGCAAGTTTCACGCTGAGCTGCAAGCCGCCGTGCGGGCGCTCAAGACCGATCCTTCAGCATTTCTGGCCCTCGCCGCGGCGAGTTTCGCCTATGGCGCCTTTCACGCAGCGGGGCCCGGCCACGGGAAGGCGGTGCTTGCATCCTACATGATCGCCAATGAAACGGCGCTGCGCCGCGGACTGCTGCTCGCGGCGCTCGCGGCGCTGCTGCAAGGACTCGTGGCGATCGCCATCGTCGGCGCGGCGGCGGCGTTTTTCCGCGCCACCGCGAGCCAGATGAGCGACGCCACGCGCTTGATCGAGCTTGCGAGCTATGCGGCGGTCGCGGCGCTCGGCGCAAGGCTCGCATGGGTGAAGGGGCGCGCGCTGTCAGCCGCCCTGCGCGCCCCCGCCACCTGCGCGCCGACGGCGCGCGGCTTCGTCTGCGAGGCGATCGACGATCCGGCGCATGTGCATGACGAAACCTGCCGGCATGCGCCGGATCCGTCGACCTTGGCGGGACCGAAGTTTCGCCTCGCCGACGCGGCGGCGACGGTCGTCGCCGCTGGCCTGCGCCCCTGCTCGGGGGCCATACTGGTGCTGGTCTTCACCCTGTCGCAGGGGCTGTTCGCCGCCGGCGCGGGCGCCGTCATCGCGATGTCGGCGGGAACCGCGCTGACGACCGGCGCCCTCGCGGCGATGGCCGTTTACGCCAAGAGCGCGGCGGCGCGGCTCGGCGCGAAGGATTCGCGGCGCGCGGTCATCATCACCCGCGCCGGCGAGTTCATCGCCGCGATTCTCGTTCTGGCGCTCGGCGTTACGCTGCTCTTCGGCCTGGCGCCGACGCCCGTAGGCGCGTCGTGACGCCGCTCGCGGCGATGCAGCACAATGATTGCGGCGGGGGTGGCCTCATTCGCCGCGAGACGCGCTATCTTCAATAAATGCACATAAGCGAAGCGGACGATTCGCGGTGCGCGACTAACGCCGATTCGTGGAGGTCCAAGACGACATGACAACCGAACAACGAGAGGACCCCTACGCGAAGCGGCCGTGGCTTTCTTTCTATCCCGCGGGCGTGCCGGCGGACCTCGACGCATCCTCCTATTCGACGCTCGTCAGCATCTTCACCACGAGCGTAAAGAAATTCGGCGGCGCGCCGGCAATGGAAAGTTTCGGCGCGACGCTCACCTTCGAGGAGCTCGGCCGCGCCGCCGAGGCCGTCGCCGCCTGGCTGCAGACCCGCGGACTGAGAAAAGGCGATCGCGTCGCAATCATGTCGCCGAACGTCCTCGCCTATCCCGCAATCCTCTTTGGCGTTCTGCTCGCCGGCGGCGTCGTCGTGAACGTCAATCCGCTGTATACGGCGCATGAGCTCGAGCATCAGATGAACGACTCGGGCGCGCGCTTTCTGTTCGTGTTCGAGAACTTCGCGCACACCGCCGCCGCCGCTTGGCCGCACATGAAAATCGACCGCGCGATCATCGTGAAGCCCGGCGATCTGATGGGGTTGCGCGGGCTGATCGTCAATATCGTTTCGCGCTGGATCAAGCGCATGGTCCCCGCCTATCGGCTGCCGGGCTGCGTCGGCTTCGCGCAGGTCTTGCAGGCAGGCGCCGAGGAGCCGTTCAAGCCGCCGCCCGTCGGACCGGAAGACATCGCTTTCCTGCAATACACCGGCGGCACCACCGGCGTCGCCAAGGGCGCCATGCTGCTGCATCGCAACGTCGCCGCCAATGTCGAACAGTCGTGGACCTGGCTGAAACCCTACCTCGAGGGTAAGCCGCTGATCATGGTGACGGCGCTGCCGCTGTACCATATTTTCGGCCTCACCGCCTGCCTGCTGCTGGTGGTGAAGACTGGCGGGTGCTGCCTGCTCATCGCCAATCCGCGCGACATCAAGGGCCTGATCGCGACGCTGCGCAAATCCAAGTTCACGCTGTTCTCCGGCGTCAACACGCTCTATGCGGCGATCGCCGACCATTCCGCGGCTCGTACGGTGGATTACTCCAACCTTCTTCTCACCATTTCCGGCGGCATGTCGACTCAGGAAGTCGTGGCGCAGAAGTGGAAGGCGCTCACCGGCAAGCCGATCGTCGAAGGCTATGGACTGACCGAAACATCGCCGATCGTCACCGTCAACAAGCCGACAATCGCCGAATTCACCGGCGCGATCGGCTATCCGGTGCCCTCGACCGAAATTACGTTGATCTCGCCCGACGGCGACCCCGTCCCCCTCGGCGAACGCGGCGAGCTTTGCGTCAAGGGACCGCAATTGATGGGCGGCTATTGGCGCCGGCCGGATGAAACCGCGAAAGTCATGACCGCCGACGGCTTTCTGAAGACGGGCGACATCGCGGTGATGGCGCCGGACGGGCTGATCAAGATCGTCGACCGGCTGAAAGACATGATTCTCGTCTCCGGATTCAACGTCTATCCCAATGAAGTCGAATCCGTGCTGGTCGAACATCCCAAAGTGAAGGAAGCAGCGGTCATCGGCGTGCCGAACGAACATTCCGGCGAGGCGCCGATGGCGTTTGTCGTGGCGCGCGATCCGAGCCTCACCCGCGAAGAGCTGCGCGCCTTCGCCCATGAACAGCTGACCAGCTACAAGATTCCGCGATACTTCGAATTTCGCGAGAGCCTGCCCAAGACCAACGTCGGCAAGATTTTGCGGCGCGCGCTCAAGGAAGAATTTCTCGCGCGCAAGAAGACCGTCGCCGAGGAAGGACGCGGCAAAAGCGTGCGAACCGAACTGGGGGGGCGCTAAGCGCCCTTTCCGAAACGGTCCGCCGCCTCGCTGATTGCGTCATAGACGACATCGAGTTCGGCCTCCTCGACGCAATAGGGCGGAAAGACATAGATCGTCGGACCGAGCGGGCGTAGGAGAAGTCCACGTTCGTTGAAGAAGCGCATGAGGTCGAGCGCGATCGTCGCCAGATAGCCGCCCTGCGCGACATTGAAATCGAGCGCCGTGATGATTCCGAGCTGGCGAACGTTGGAGAAGCGCGCGTCTTCCGCAAAGCGCGCAATGCGCGTCGCCTGCATGTCGCACAGCGCCGCGACCCGGGCGGAGGGTTGGCCCGTCGCCCAGACGTCGAGATTGGCGAGCGCGGCGGCGCAGGCGATCGGGTTGGCGGTATAGGAGCTCGAATGAAAAAAAGCGCGCGCGCGCTCCGGCGATAGATGCGCCTCGAAAATCTCCCGCTTGCACATGGTGACGGCGAGCGGCAGCGCGCCGCCGGTGAGACCCTTGGCGTAGCAGGCGATGTCGGGAACGACGCCCGCCTGCTCGCAGGCGAAGAGCGTTCCCGTGCGGCCGAAGCCCGTCATCACTTCATCGGCGATGAACAGCACGCCGTGCCGCGCGCAGATGCGCGTCATCTCTTTGAGCGTCTCGGCGCCATAGACGAGCATGCCGCCCGCGCCCAATATCAGCGGCTCGACCAGGAGCGCGGCGGGTCGGTCGCGACAGGCGCGCTCCAGCGCGTCGAGCGTCTCCTGCGCGCGCCCCCGCGAGGGGAAGGGAATGCGCGAGACCTCATAGAGCAGCGGCTCGTAGGGCGCGTTGAAGGGCGAGCGCGCGCCGACGGACATCGTGCCGATCGTATCGCCATGATAGCTATGTTCGAGCGTGACGATGCGCGTGCGCGCCTCGCCGCGATTGCGCCAGAAGCCAAGCGCCATCTTGATCGCCACTTCGACGCAGGTGGAGCCGCTGTCGGAATAAAACACATAGTCGAGCCCCGGCGGCGTCAACGCCACCAGGCGCCGCGCCAGCGCTTCCGCCGGCTCATGGGTGAAGCCGGCGAAGATGATCTGGTCGAGCCGCTCGGTTTCTTCGCGGATCGCCTGCATGATCGCCGGATGGCGATGGCCATGGGTGACGACCCACCAGGATGAAATGGCGTCGAGAAAGCGCGCGCCGTCTTCAGCTTCCAGCCAGGCGCCTTCGGCGCGCGCGATCTTGAAGGCGCCGGGCTGCAGCGCATGCTGCGTGAATGGCCGCCAGACCGGGGAGTCGCTGACGAGGCTCACGCGCCGCCCCCGAAGGCGTCGCGCGCGATGGCGGCGCCAAAGGCCGCGCCGAGCGTTTTCCGGTTCAGCGGGTCGAGCTTCGGCAACCGCCCGAGAATCCGCGCGCCGCCGATCGTCTCGATCGAATGTTGCGCGCCGGCGTCGGCGTCGCCGACAAAGATGATTCCCGTGATCGAGATTGCGCGTTTGCGCAAGGCCTCGAGCGTGAGCAGGCTGTGATTGATCGTGCCGAGACTCGTGCGCGCGACGAGTATGACGGGCAAGCGCCAGCGTTCGAGCATGTCGATGGTCAGCGCGCGGTCGCTCAGCGGCGTCAAAACGCCGCCGGCCGTCTCTATGATGAGAGGACTGTCGCACGGCGGCGGGTTCAGCGCCGCGGCGTCGATTTCAACGCCCTCGTCGCGGGCCGCAAGATGCGGCGAGGCCGGCCGGCGCAGACGCCAGGCTTCTGGGATAATGTGGTCCGCCGGAACGCCCGAAAGGCGCGCGACGACCTGCGAGTCCGTCTCGCCGTCGAGGCCGGACTGAACCGGCTTCCAATAATAAGCGTCGAGCGCGCCGACAATCGCGGCGGAGACGACGGTCTTGCCGACGCCGGTGTCCGTGCCCACGACGACGTATTGGCGGCTCATGGTTCGAGCCTTTCAAGCGCGTCGCCAAGATGCGCGATCATGCGCGCGAGGTCTTCCTGGCAGGCGTGCAGCGTCAGCGCGATCCGCAGCCGCGCGGAGCCCTCCGGCACCGTTGGCGGGCGAATGGCGCGAATGTCATAGCCATGCGCCTGCAAGCGCGAGGCGAGCGCCGTCGCGCGAATGTCGGTTCCGACGATGATCGGCTGAATCTGCGAGCCGGAGGGATCGATCGCGCAGAGGCGCCGCAGCTCGGCGCCGGCGAAATCGATGCGCGACATCAGCTCGGCGCGCCGATCGTCCGCCGCCTCAATGATCCTGAGCGCCGCGCGCACGCAAGCGGCGATGAGCGGCGAGGGGGCGGTTGCAAAAATAAACGGCCGACAGCGATTGATCATGAAGTCGCGCAGAATGCGCGGCAGGCAGAGCAGTCCGCCGGCGACCCCCATCGCCTTGCCGCATGTATGCAAAGTGACGACGTTCTCCGCGCCTTCAAAACGCGCCGCGAGTCCGCGGCCGCCCGGCCCATAGACGCCCGTCGCGTGCGCCTCGTCGATCAGGAGAAAGGCGTCGTTCCTCGCGGCAAGCGCATAGAGATCATCGAGCGGCGCCTTGTCGCCATCCATGCTGTAGAGGCTTTCCACGACGATCCAGATTCGCCCGCCGCCGCCCTTTCCGCGCCAGACGCGGATCGCGTCCTCGGCGGCGCCGACGTCATTATGCGGAAACCGGGCATGCGCCGCGCGCGCCAGGCGCATGCCTTCATGGGCGCTGGCGTGCGCGAGCGCGTCGTAGAGTATGAGATCTTCGCGCTGCGGCGCCGTCGAGAGCAGCGCCTCGTTGGCGGTAAAGCCGGCGCTGAAATACAGCGCGCTTTCGGCGCCGAAAAAACCCGCCGCCTCTTCTTCGAGCGCTTCATGCTCCGGATGATTGCCGCGCAAGAGCCTCGACCCCCCGGCGCCAACGGGAACGCCGCGCGCGAGCGCCGCGGTCACAGCCGCCGCCAGCGCTGGCGACTCGGCCAGCGCCAAATAATCGTTAGACGCGAAATCCAATCCGGCGCGCGGCGTGAGCGCGCGCAGCCTGCCGCGCGCGGCGAGATTCGCGAGGTTCTGCGCATGGAGCTCCAGCATCAAAGATCGATTCCCAATCAGGAGAACCGCTCCCAGGCCGCCTGTCGCGACACGCCGAGGGCCTTGCCGATCGCCGTCCAACTCACCTCGCGTTTGCGAAGCGCCGCGACTTGCGCGTGGATGAGAGAATGCAACGCCGTGATGCTGGCCTCGCTCGCCTTGATCGACGTCAGCAGCCGTTCGTCGGTGAGATCGTCCCAGCTTTTGAACGGCGAAGGCGCGGCGTCAAGGATCTTGTTGCAGACGCCGACGCAATCTTCGCAAATGTAGCCGCCCGCCGCGCCGCCGACGAGCCGCGCGATCTCCGTCTCCGACTTCTTGCAGAAGGAGCAGCGCAGTTTTCGTTTTGGCAAAGCCAGCATGACGGCTCTCGCGGGTCCAGGGCGACCCGGCCCAGGGATTTCTTTCTTTTGCCCGATCGCCCTGCCCGGATGTCAAGCCGATCCTGACAGCCCGCAGGACCACCGTCAAGCCAACCTTGACAAAACGCGCCCTTGAAACGAGCGCCATGAACCGCGATCTAAAGAGAAGCGTTTTCCTCCCCTAGGAGCCGCGATGACCGCGCCGATGCGCGCCGATGCGCCGCCTTCCCGGATTCCCTGGCCGCCGATCCTGATGGCGCTGACGCTCGCGGCCGGGCTGGCGCTCGACGCCGCGACGGGGGCGTCGCTCACCGATCGCGCCTCCTCTTCTATCACCCAGGCGGCCGGCGCAGCCATTGTCGTTCTCGCGCTGGCCAATGACCTTTGGTGCTTTCGCATTCTTTCACGCCGCCAGACAACGATCATGCCGCATCGCGCCGCGTCCTTTCTCGTGACCGAGGGGCCGTTCCGCCTTTCGCGCAATCCGATCTATGTGTCGCATGTCGCGCTGATCTTCGGTCTCGGTCTGTTTCTTGGCTCGCCCTTTACGCTGTTGTTGACGCCTGTCCTCGCGATCGGGCTGACGAAGCTCGCGATCGAGCCCGAAGAGCGGCATCTTCTTGAGAAATTTGGCGACGACTATCGGTCCTATATGGCGCGCACGCGCCGCTGGCTTTAGACTGATGCGCGAGGGCGTCGTGAACGAGGCGGCGAATATGAACGCTCAAACTCCTGTGCCGGGCGGCGAACGCCTTGACTTCACCGTCCGCGGCATGACCTGCGCCTCCTGCGTGTCGCATGTCGAAAAGGCGCTTGCGCATACGCCGGGCGTCACCGCGGCGAGCGTCAATCTCGCGACCGAGCGGGCTGAAGTTTCGCTCGCGCCAAACGCAAATCTGACCCAGCTCGTCAAATCCGTCTCCGACGCCGGCTATGAGGCCGTCGTCGAGACGATCGAGATCGGCGTCGGCGGCATGACCTGCGCCTCCTGCGTCTCGCATGTTGAAAAGGCGCTCAGCGCCGTTCCAGGCGTGATGGAAGCGAAAGTCAATCTCGCGACCGAACGCGCGACCGTGCGCGCGCTCGCCGGCCCCGGTCTGACCAACCGCCTGCGCAATGCTATTTCGCAGGCCGGCTATGAGCCGCGCGCGATCGAAACCGATTCCGGCGGCGCCGATCGCGAGCGGCTGCGCCGCGAGGAGGAAATGCGCGCGCTGCGCGTCCGCCTCATCGTCGCCGCGACTCTGACGGCGCCGATCTTCGTGGTCGAAATGGGCGGGCATCTGATCCCTGCCGTCCATCACTGGACGATGAGCGTGATCGGCGAGGCGAGAATTCGCGAGATTTCCTTCCTGCTCGCCAGCCTCGTGCTGTTTGGCCCCGGCCTGGTTTTCTTCCTCAAGGGCATCCCGTCGCTGTTGCGCCGCCAGCCCGACATGAACGCGCTCGTCGCCACGGGCGCGCTCAGCGCCTATCTCTATTCGGTCGTCGCGACCTTTGCGCCCCAGGTGCTGCCGGCGGGCTCGGTGCATGTCTATTACGAAGCGGCGGTCGTCATCGTCACGCTGATATTGTTCGGCCGTTATCTCGAGGCCCGCGCCAAGGGCCGCACGTCGGAGGCGATCCGCGCGCTGGCGCGGCTTCAGCCGAAGACCGCCCGCGTCGAGCGCGACGGCGCCGCCGTTGATGTCGAGATCGACGACGTGCGCGTTGGCGATATCGTGCTGGTGCGCCCTGGCGAGCGCATCCCGACGGACGGCGTGGTCACGCAGGGCGCGTCCCATGTCGATGAGTCGATGGTCACAGGCGAGCCGACGCCGGTCGCAAAAAGGCCGGGCGCCGCCGTGACCGGGGCGACGGTCAACGGCTCCGGCGCATTCTCGTTTCGCGCCACCCACGTCGGCGCCGATACGACGCTCGCCGGCATCATTCGCATGGTCGAGCAGGCGCAGGGCGCCAAGCTGCCGATTCAGGCGATGGTCGACCGCGTCACCGCCGTCTTCGTCCCCGCTGTTTTCGCCGTCGCGGCGCTGACCTTCGTCGTCTGGATGCTGGTCGGACCAGAGCCGCGTCTAACCTATGCGCTGGTCAATGCGGTCGCCGTGCTGATTATCGCCTGCCCTTGCGCCATGGGGCTGGCGACGCCCGCGGCGATCATGACCGGCACGGGCCGCGCGGCGGAGCTCGGCGTGCTGTTCCGCAAGGGCGAAGCTCTGCAAACGCTGCGCGACGTGACGCTTATCGCCTTCGACAAGACCGGCACGCTCACCCACGGCAAGCCGCGCCTGACCGATCTCGTCGCGACGCGCGGCAAGGACGAGAAGGAGCTGCTGCGGCTCGCGGCGAGCGTCGAGGCGCAGTCCGAGCACCCCGTCGGCGCCGCGCTGGTCGTCGCGGCCAAATCCGCTGATCTGGCGCTTTCGCCTTGCGCCGACTTCAAATCGATCGCCGGCATGGGAGTCACGGGACTCGTCGACCGCAAGACCGTCGCCATCGGCGCCGAGCGCTTCATGGCGGCGCTCGGCATCGACGCGACGCCCTTCGCGCAGGACGCCCAGAGGCTTGCCGAAGAAGGCAAAACCCCGCTTTACGTCGCCGTCGACGGGAAGCTTGGCGCCATACTCTCTGTGGCCGACGATCTGAAGCCGACGAGCCGCCCCGCGATCGACGCGCTTCACGCCATGGGCGTTAAGACGGCGATGATCACCGGCGACGACGAACGCACGGCGCAAGCCATCGCCCGGAGACTGGGGATCGACGAGGTCGTGGCGGGCGTCCTTCCTGACGGAAAAGTCGCGACGCTCGAGCGTCTGCGCGAAGCCAACACCGTCGCCTTCGTCGGCGACGGCGTGAATGACGCGCCGGCGCTCGCCGCCGCCGACGCTGGGATCGCCATCGGCACGGGAACGGACATCGCCATAGAAGCCGCCGACGTGGTGCTGATGTCGGGCGATCTCGCCAAAGTCCCTTCGGCGCTGGCGATCTCGCATGCGACGATGCGCAATATCCAGCAGAATCTGTTCTGGGCTTTCGGCTATAACATCGTGCTCATACCGGTGGCCGCGGGCGCGCTCTATCCGGTGAACGGCATGCTGCTCTCGCCGATGTTCGGCGCCGCGGCTATGGCGCTGTCGAGCGTTTTCGTGCTCACCAATGCGCTGCGCTTGCGCCGTTTCCAACCGCCGACCGTCGCGGTCGCCGACACCGTCGGGCAAGCGTCGCCGATCGAAGCCGAAACTGCCAATCAAGACATTAAGGAGGAAGCGATGACGACGTTCAATGTGAAGGACATGACCTGCAACATGTGCGTGAAGCATGTGACCAAGGCGGTGCAATCGGTCGAGCCGAACGCCGACGTCAAGGTCGATCTCGCCACCGGCAAGGTCGATGTGACGCCGGCGCCCAAGGATGCGCAGGCGCTCGCCGAAGCGATCACCGAAGCGGGCTATCCGGCGCAGGTCGCCGCATGAGCCGGCGCGTCTGTTTCGCCATGAATGACGGGATAAGCGCGCGATGACGCGCTCGCTCGCCGGCAAGACCCTGTTCATCACCGGCGCGAGCCGAGGAATCGGCCGCGCGATTGCGATGCGCGCCGCGCGCGACGGCGCGAATATCGTCGTCGCGGCGAAGAGCGTGACCGAAAATCCGAGAATTCCGGGCACGATCTACACCGCCGCGGCTGAGATCCAAGCGGCGGGCGGACAGGCGCTCGCCGTCCCTTGCGACATTCGCTTCGAAGATCAGGTCGAGGCGGCGGTCACGCAAGCGGCGACCTCCTTCGGCGGGATCGACGTTCTCGTCAACAATGCAAGCGCCATCGATCTGCGCGGCGTCGACACGCTGGAGATGAAGCGCTTTGATCTCATGCATCAGATCAACGCCCGAGGCGCTTATCTTTGCGCCAAGGCGGCGCTCCCGCATCTGCGCCGATCCCCCAATCCGCATATTCTCACGCTGTCGCCGCCGCTCGATCTGAACCCGAAATGGTTCTCTCCAAATCTCGGCTACACACTATCGAAATATGGGATGAGCCTGGTGACGCTCGGCCTTGCTCGAGATCTCGCCGGCGACGGCGTCGCGGCCAATTCCCTCTGGCCCGAGACGGCGATCGCGACGGCCGCCGTCGGCAATCTTCTGGGCGGCGAAGAACTGCTGCGCCGTTCGCGCAAGCCCGAGATCGTCGCGGACGCCGCGCACGCCATCCTCATTCGCCCGGCAACGAGCTGCAGCGGCAATTTCTTTATCGACGTTCAGGTTCTGGCGGAAGAAGGCATGACCGACTTCTCGACCTACGCCGTCGATCCGAGAATGGACGCCGCGCTCGATTTCTTTCTCGAAGCGCCGATCACCGCCAAGGTGAAGAAATTGGACTTTCACCGCGGCGAATAGCTCACCCGAGCGCCGCCGCGCCGACGGCGATCGTATAGGCGCCGACGGCGGCGACGATCGCGCCCGAAAGATAACGCGCGCGCGTCGCCAGCGCTTCGAAGCCCGGCCATCGCGATGCGGCGTGACGCATGCCAAGCGCCGCGGCGACGCCGACAAGCACAAGGGTCAGCGCCAGCCCGACGCTGAAGCACAGCACCAGCAGGGCGCCGAGTCCGATGCGTCCCACCTGCAGGCACAGGAGCAGCACGGTGATCGACGCCGGACAGGGAATCAGTCCGCCCGTCAAGCCGAAGAGAATGATCTGGCCGGTCGTCACCGACCGATGGGCGAAACGCCGTTCGATATCGAGCGCATGATGGCGCTCATGCGCGTCGGCGTAGACGGTCGGATCGACGTCCAACAGCTCGCTTTCGAATTCCTCTTCCTCATGGCTGTGGGGAACGCCGCCGTCATGGCTATGAACATGACCATGAACATGGGCGCCGGCGTGCGCAGGACCCTTTGCGGCGGCGCCCAGCCGGGACGATCCCGCCTCCTGCGCCGGCGCGGCGAGGGTGTTGACCGCGGCGCTGTCGCGCCAGCTGCGCCACGTCATCCAGACGGCCACAGCGATGATCAGGGCGCCCGAAACGATCTGCAGATAGGGTTCGTTCGCCTCGACGTCGAGCCGCGCGCCAAGATAAAGTCCGGTCAGCGCCACCGCCCAAACGATTGCGGTATGCGAAATCGTCGCCGCGATCCCAAGCAGCACCGCCTGCGCCACGGTTCCGCGAACCGCGACGATGAAGGCCGCCATCATCGTTTTCGAATGGCCGGGCTCGAGTCCGTGCAGCGCGCCCAGGACAACCGCGCTCGGCGCGAAAATCCACGCATTCGTCGCGCCGGCGCGGAAGACTTCGGTGAGATCGGACATCGCGTTCGGCGCGCGCTCCCTCAGGCGTAAACTCAAAGGCAATGAAGCTAGCCGCGCTCGCGCGGCGCTCCACGGCTTGGCCATCGCCAGCGAGCTTCGCGCTAATTTATAGTGAGCGGCGCTGAACGAAACAAGCGCTTGACGAACAAAGCCATGGCGATGCCGCTCCGCGGCTCGCGCCGTCCAACCCTCTGTCCCCTCGCAATAGAGGAAAACGCGACGGTCCGGCGACGTTCTCCCGATGTGTTCTTGGACTTCGGCGCAAGCGAGCGACGCGCTCCCCGTCCAAAAGAAAACCCCCGGCTTTTGGCCGGGGGTTCTTGTTTGGGATTCGTCAGTATCGCTTAGGGCATGTCGCCGGCGACGAACTTCGGAATGACCGGACCGCCGATTTCGGCCGCGAAGCGGCGTCCCGTCGGCGAGAAGAACATCAGCAGGCCGCCGATCTGGCTGTCGGTGTCGTAAGCCAGGTCAGACAGGCGCTCGATGTCCCAACGCGCGTCCTGCACCTTCACGGCGATTTCCTTGGTCTCGCCCGGCGCGATCGGGGTCGCGTCCGTCGACAGACCGCGGTCCGCCAACAGATAGTCCGGGAAGTCAGGCTTCGTCGTGAACACGTCAGGGTTCAGGAAGCGCAGGCCGGCCGTGGTGTATTCGCCAAGACGCAGCGGCTCCGAGGTGGTGTTCGTGACCTTGACGTTGATCGTCAGCTCACGGCCCGGAACCTTGTAGACGCCGCCGTTCAGCTCGGCCGACACCTGCTCCTTGCCGACGCCCGCCGTGCCGTCCGTCTGGATCGGCGTCAGCGGCTTCTGCAAGCCCGCCTGAAGCGGGATCGTGCGCGGGAAGGTCGAGTTGGTCACCGCATAGCCGACAATCGTCGCCAGAATGGTCAGCGCCAGAACGATCGCGCCAATCCGCTTGTCGTCGTCGGTCATCTGCTCGTCCACCTTGCCGGTGGCCACGCGCAGATAAGAAGCGATGATGCCCTTGCGAACGAACCAGAACAGGATCCACGCCGCGCCCACCGCGAGCCACGGCAGATGCCACGCATAAACGCGGCTGATGCCGTAGGTCTCGAGGTCGACCGTCGAGCCGTCAAGCAATGTCACCGGATCGGTGAAGTCCTTCATGTCGCCCTTGATCTCGATCCACTGGCCGGGGCCGATGATCGGACCGCCGCCCTCGACGTTGATCTGCGCATGAACATGCCAACGGCCCGCGCGACGTCCGCGCAGGTTGATCGAGAAGGCGTAGTCATTGCCGGGAACAAGCGACACGGAGCGCGGCGCGAACTGCTCGCCGATGAACTGCGCCGTACGCACCAGGACCGGACCGGGCTCGCCCGCGTTCATGAACGCGACGCGCGGATTGGCCACAGCCTGCGGCCACGCCGAGAACACATGGATCTTGCCCGACAGCACCATCTCTTCGTTGACGTTCACCGTCGTCTTCGACCACTGAACGTCATACCAGTTCAGCGTGCGCATCCGAAGAAACGCCTGCTGAGACTTCTCGCCGTGCGCCGACGCAGGAGCCATCGCTCCCAAGGTCGCCGCCACAGCCGCCGCCGCGCCAATCGCAGCGAGCTTGACGAACTTTTTCATCGTTAAACCTCCCAGGTTCCTCTTCCCGGCCGCCGCCTCGCGCGCCAGCCGGACTTGCTTCTCTCGCAGCGGACTCTCAGCTCTCAAAAGCCGCAAAATCCGCCGCTCTTCTTTCCTTGTGCAGGCCGCCGCGGCGCCAAAGCCGGCGCCGCAGCCCGCGACCGACTAGCTTAGATCTTGTCGATGATCTTGGTCGTGGAATACCAGCGACCCATGAACCACCACAGGAAGTAAACCATCATCGACACGAAGCCCGAGAAGAACGCCGCAACCGGCACAACGTCCTTACCGAAGGTGCGCAGCGTGCCGCGCTCGACCATGCGGATATATTCCGGCATCGACGTGCGCACGAAGTGGAAGCCGATCAGATCCGCAAGCGTCATCAGCTGACCATGCTGCTCCGTCGCCTGGTGGAACGCCGCAATCGCCGGCCAGTTGTTCGGATAGAACAACAGACCCCAGCCCAGCGAACCAACAATCGCCGTGATCACATAGGACCCCGACAGAAGCAGGATCACGTCAAGCCAGATCGCCGGAACGATCAATGCGGACGGGAACACAAGGCTGATCGGGAAGTAGGTCCAGCCCCAGAAGTTGACGTAGCGGTTGATCCACTCGCCAATCAGCAGGCCAAGAGCCGCGAACACCGCGCCAAACGGCAGACGGAAGTTCACCCACCAGAACGCCTGCGACGCCGCGCAGAAGGTCACGCCGAGAATCGGCACGACCGTCGGCCACATACGACGATCCTTCCAGTCAACCCAGAAGTCCCAGTCGCCCGCCGTCAGCATGAAGTGGACGTGGTAGCCGCCCAGAACGGCGAAGAACAGAAGAACAAGAAGCATCCAGTCGACCGTCTGAACGCAACCCGCCGCCTCGGCGACGGAGTTGAACGGACCGACCGCCCCCCCGCTTTTCGATTGTGACATCACTCTTCTCCTTGGTGTTTCTCGAACCCGTAAAAGCCCGAGTTCTTTCCTTATTCGCTCCCGGCAGGCCTTCCCGCCGCCGGCGCCCGGACGGCGGCGACCCGCCGTCCGCATCCTCAAAGCCCTTCGCGCCCGAGCTTCCCAAAAGGCCAAAGCCCATGGTCTTGACCGCAAAAACCCACCCCGCGCGCCATAGCGCAGGAAAAAGAGTTCAATTGTCGCGAAAAGCCGGAGACAGGCGCCGCCCGCCGCGAAGCGGGCGGCCCTCGGTCTCGTTTAC
>Ga0209347_1000547_pt1 | contig 90771 bp, 87 predicted proteins | sample AutmiccommuBRH23_FD_187382 | JGI IMG/M metagenome (GOLD analysis project Ga0209347, IMG submission 187382) | Deep subsurface microbial communities from Mt. Terri, Switzerland - Autotrophic microbial communities BRH/23 (SPAdes) (version 2) | ecosystem: Environmental > Aquatic > Deep subsurface >...
TCGATGACAACTATAGCGAAGAAAACATAGACAATACACCCGCCAAAGTCACATCATGGCGCGTGCAACGGCGGGCAGGTGATTTCTTCACATCCTCCGGAGCGGCGAAGCCGCGGAGAGCCGGGCCCCACACGCCGCTCCGCCGTCGCCATGGTGACGCCGCCGCCGCGCCCGCCTAAACTCCGCGCGTCCTGAACCGGAGACCCCCGATGCTCGACGGCAAGCGGATCCTGCTGATCGTCGGCGGCGGCATCGCCGCCTACAAGTCGCTCGACCTGGTGCGGCGGCTGCGCGAGCGCGGTGCGACCGTGCGCGGCGTGCTGACCGCGGCGGGCAAGCAGTTCGTGACACCGCTGTCGCTGTCGTCGCTGACCGAGGACAAGGTCTACGAGGAGCTGTTCTCGCTGACCGACGAGGCGGAGATGGGCCACATCCAGCTGTCGCGCTCGGCCGACCTGATCGTGGTGGCGCCGGCGACCGCCGACCTGCTGGCGAAGATGGCGCACGGCCTGTGCGGCGACCTCGCCGCCACCCTGCTGCTGGCGACCGACACCGACGTGCTGGTCGCACCCGCCATGAACGTGCGGATGTGGGAGCATCCGGCGACCCGTGCCAACCTGGCGACGCTGAAGGCGCGCGGCGTGCGCGTGGTCGGGCCGAACGAGGGTGCCATGGCCTGCGGCGAATACGGCTTCGGCCGGATGGCCGAGCCGCTGGAGATCGTTGCGGCCGTGGAACAGTATTTCGCGGTGCAGGCGGGACCGCTGAAAGGCCGGCGGGCACTGGTCACCAGCGGCCCGACCCACGAGCCGATCGACCCGGTGCGCTACATCGCCAACCGATCCTCCGGCAAGCAGGGCCACGCCATCGCCGCCGCCCTCGCCCGGCTCGGCGCCGCCACCATCCTGGTGACCGGCCCAACCCGCGAGCCCGACCCGGCTGGCGTGACGGTGGTGCGGATCGAGACCGCGCGGCAGATGCTGGACGCCTGCCTGGCTGCCCTGCCCGCCGACATCGCCGTGTGCGCCGCCGCGGTCGCCGACTGGCGGGTGGCGGCCGAGGCCGGGCAGAAGCTGAAGAAGGAGAGCGGCGGCCTGCCGGTGCTGACCCTGGCCGAGAACCCCGACATCCTCGCCACCCTGGCGCGGCGCGAGGCCGACCGGCCGGCGCTGGTGGTTGGCTTCGCCGCCGAGACCGAGAAGGTGATCGAGCACGCCACCGCCAAGCGGGTCCGCAAGGGCTGCGACTGGATCGTCGCCAACGACGTGTCGCCGGCCACCGGCACCTTCGGCGGCGATGCCAACACCGTGCACCTGATCACCGCCGGCGGCGCCGAGGACTGGCCGCGCAGCACCAAGGCCGAGGTCGGCGAGCGCCTCGCCGCCCGCATCGCCGGACATTTCGGCCCGTCATGACGGTCGCCGTCCGCATCACCCGGCTGCCGCACGGCAGCGACCTGCCGCTGCCCGCCTACGAGACCGCCGGCGCCGCCGGCATGGACCTGCGCGCGGCCGTCGACGCCCCGATGATCCTGGCGCCCGGCGAGCGCGCGGCGGTGCCGACCGGCATCGCCATCGCCCTGCCCGAAGGCTACGAGGCGCAGGTGCGGGCGCGCTCCGGCCTGGCGCGGCGGCACGGCATCGCCATGGTGAACTCGCCCGGCACCGTCGACAGCGACTACCGCGGCGAGCTGCAGGTGCTGCTGATCAACCTCGGGCAGGAGCCGTTCACCGTGGCGCGCGGCGACCGCATCGCCCAGATGGTGGTGGCGCCGGTAGCGCGGGTGGCCTGGCAGGAGGTCGGGGCGCTCGACGGAACCGTCCGCGGTGCCGGCGGCTTCGGGTCGACCGGGGTCTGAAGACGCTTCCAGGAGGTCGAGCATGCGCGAGCTGTCCGAAACCGAGTTCCACCGCTATGCCCGCCACCTGATCCTCGACGAGGTCGGCGAGGAGGGACAGGCCCGGCTGCTCGAGGCGCGGGTGCTGATCCTCGGCGCCGGCGGGCTCGGCGCCCCGGCGTCGATGTATCTCGCCGCCGCCGGGGTCGGCACGCTGGTGCTGGTCGACGACGACACCGTCGACCTCACCAACCTGCAGCGCCAGATCGTGCACGCCACCGACTCGGTCGGCCGCGCCAAGGTCGACTCCGCGGCCGAGACCCTGTCACGCATCAACCCTGGCCTCCGTTTCGAGACCCACCGGCTGCGGCTGACCGCGGCGAACGCCGCCGGTCTGGTCGCCGGCTGCGACGCGGTGGTCGACGGCACCGACAACTTCGCCACCCGCTATGCCCTGAACGACGCCTGCCTGGCCGCCGGCGTGCCACTGGTCGCCGGCGCGCTGTCGCGCTTCGAGGGCCAGCTCACCACCATCGTCCCCGGCGAGGGCCGGCCCTGCTACCGCTGCCTGTTCCCCGAGATCCCCGACCCCTCGCTGACGCCGCGCTGCGAGGAGGCCGGCATCCTCGGCGCCGTCGCCGGGGTGATCGGCACCCTGCAGGCGGTCGAGACCCTCAAGCTGCTGCTCGGCCTCGGCGAGTCGATGTCCGGCCGGCTGCTGCTCTACGACGCACTGTCGGCATCGATGCAGGAGGTGCGCTACCGCCGCCGCCCGGACTGCCCGAGTTGCTCGGCCTGAGAGCGTGAGAGCGCGGGGCGGCGCTCACAATCCCTCCGGCGGCTCCGCGAAGGGCGGGAAGGCGGGGCGGTCGCGGGTCTCCCGCCAATGCCCGAGCGCCCAGAGCACGCTCGGGAAGGCCAGGTGGTCCCAGGGGATGTCGTCCCAGCCGAACAGCCCGACCTCGCGGCTCTCCGGGCCGGCCTCGACGTCGGGCGACAGCAGCCGGGCGCGGTAGATCATCTGCACCTGGCTGATGCGCGGGATGTTGTAGATGCCGATCAGGGCGTCGATCTCGATCCGGGCGCGCGCCTCCTCCCAGGCCTCGCGCTGCGCCCCCTCGATGGTGGTCTCGCGTTCCTCCATGTAGCCGGCCGGCAGCGTCCACCAGCCGTCGCGCGGCTCGATCGCCCGCCGGCACAGCAGGATGCGGTCCTCCCACAGGGCCACCGAGCCGACCACGATCTTCGGGTTCACGTAGTTGATGAAGCCGCAGCTGTCGCAGACCAGCCGCTCGCGATCCTCGCCCGGCGGGATGCGCCGGGCAATCGGGCCGAGCGGCTTGGAGGGGGAGGTGGGATCGGTCATGGCGAAACTGTGCCGTCGGGCGCCGACGACCGCAAGCCGCCCGCCGAACCCGGCACGCCGTCAGACCAGCAAGTCGATGTACTGCCCGAGGAAACCGAAACCGCGCCGGGGCGTCTGGCGCTTGCCGTCGACCTTCTGGTTGCGCGCGTTCTCGCTGTCTTCCTGGGTGGCGTCCAGGTCGTCGCTGCCCGAGACCGCGCGCGCCGTGATGTTGCGTGCGCGGCCGTTTGTCGGCTCCTGGGTCGCCGGCCGCGGCACCACGACGACGTTCGTCGGCGCGGTCGAGGGGGCGGGTGACGGTGCGATCGGCGACAGCATGGCACGGCTCCTGGACTGCTAATTTACGCTTCGGCAATGATAAGTTCAAGGATCGCGCCATTTTCGCCGGGACTGCCGCCATGCGTATCCGCCCCGCGACCGCCGCCGAGGCCGATGCCGCCTGCACCGTGCTGCGCCGCTCGATCGTGGAGCTCTGCCTTGCCGACCACGGCGGCGACCCGGAAACTCTCCGCTCGTGGCTGGCCAACAAGACGCCCGGGGTCGTGGCCGCCTGGATCGCCGATCCGACGCGTCGCGTGGTGGTGGCGGTCGACGACGCCGGTGCCGTGCTCGGCGTCGGGATGGCAAGCCCCGCGGCACGATCGAGCTGAACTACGTGTCGCCCGATGCCCGCTTCCGGGGCGTCAGCAAGGCCATCATGCGCGATCTCGAGGCGTGGCTGCGCTCCCGAGGAGACACACGCTGCGCGCTGGTCAGCACCGCCACCGCCCGGGCTTTCTACACGGCGCTCGGCTACCGTGAGAACGGGCCGACGCAGGCCACTTTCGGCATCGCGGCATCGCGGGCGATGGCCCGGGAACTCTGACGCCGCCTTGGCGACGGCGACACGCCGTGGCGATCAACCCGCCCCCTTACCGGTCCAGGTGACCCGCCAGATCGTGCCTCCGACGTCATCCGACACCAGCAGGGCGCCCGCGGCATCGACGACGAGACCGGCCGGGCGGCCCCAGACCCCGGCGTTGCGCGTGCCGTCGGTCCAGAACCCGGTCATGAAGGCCTCGTAGCCGCCGGTCGGCTCGCCGTTCGCGAACGTCACCCGGGCCACCATGTAGCCGCGCGGCTCGGCGGCATTCCAGGAGCCGCGCAGCGCCACGAAGGCATCGCCGCGGAACTCCGCCGGGAACGCGCCGCGGTTGTAGAACGCCAGGTCGATAGGTGCCGAGTGGGCGCGGAACAGCACCTCGGGCAGCCGGCTGGCGCGCACCAGGTCGGGCCGACGCTCGGCGTAGCCGGGCTGCGGCAGGGTCCCGGCATAGGCGTAGGGCCAGCCATAGAACCCGCCGTCCACCACCCGCGCCAGATAGTCCGGCGCCAGTTCCTCGCCGAGACCGTCGCGCTCGTTGACCACCGTCCACAGCCGGTCGCTGCCCGGCTGGAACGCCAGGCCGACCGGATTGCGCAGGCCGCCGGCGACGACGCGCCGGCCACTGCCGTCCAGAAGAAACTCCAGGATGCTGGCACGCGGCTCCGGCTCCTCCGCGAGATTGCTGCGGCTGCCGACCGCCACCAGCAGGCGGCTGCCGTCGGGGTGGATCGCCAAATTGCGGGTCCAGTGGCCGGCCGCCGGGCCGAGGGCGCCCGCGGTGGTCAGCGGCACGAAGGCGGCGGTCGGCTCGCCGGTGCGCGGGTTGGCGGGTGCGGCCCACACCGCGCGGGTGTCGGCGACATAGAGCCGGCCGGCATGCAGCGCGATGCCGAACGGCCGCTCGAAGCCCGAGGCGATGGTGGCGCTGGCATCCGACCGGCCGTCGCCGTCGCGGTCGACCAGCCGCACCAGCCGGCCGGGCCGCGACAGCACCGCGATCACCGTATCGGCATCGAGCGCCAGCATCCGGCGCGGGTTGTCGAGGCCGCCGGCGAACAGCGTGACCGCGAAGCCGGTCGGCACGCGCGGCAGCACGCCGTCCGCCCGGCGCACGGCTTCCGGGCTGTTGGCGGCGCTGGGCGTCGCATAGGGGGCGGGCAGGTCTGCGGCCTTCACCAGGAAGCGGTCGCCCGGCCGCACCCGCTCCTGCGCGGCCACGGCGAGCGAGGTGAACACCAGGGGCAGGATCGGCAGCAGCCGAAACACCGCGGATCGCAAGGTCATCCTCCGGCTTGCGCACGGGCGCGCTTCACCAGCTGCACCAGCTGCACCCGGGCACCCTCGGCGTCCTCGACCGCCTCGTCGAACGGCAGCCGGGCGGTGCGGCCGCCGAGCCTGAGGTCGACGCCGTCGGCGTCGCAGCCGGTCATCACCCAGCCGTCGCCATCGAGGCCCAGCAGCACGCGGGCGTAAAGGCCGATCGCGTCGGCGTGGTCCTCGTTCATGTGCGCGACCACTTCGGTCTCGCGCGCCGCCAGCGGCAGGTCTGGCCGGCCCAGGACGGCGGCCGCGTCGACCCAGTGGATGCGTCCGAAGCCGGCGACCAGATGCGCGCGCTCGACCTGCATGCGCCAGATCGCGAAGTCGCCGAAGCCCGCATAGCCGGCCGCCGACGGGTGGCGGCGCAGATAGCGGGCACGCCGCCCGGGGTCATCGTCGCGCACGAAGCGGCCGAGGACGGTGGCCCGGGCACCGGTCAGCGGCTCGTCCAGGCCGGCGGTGCCGTCGACCAGGACAGCGGCGCGCGGATCGGCGGCGAGGTTGCGGGTGTGCTCGGCCAGCGTCGAGATCAGCAGCAGCGGCGCGGCGTCGTGGTCGAGCGCCAGCAGCACCAGCGAGGCATAGGGCCAACCGTCGCCCGACGGCCCGGCGAGGGTGGTGGCGAGGGTCGCCCGGTCGGCGGCGCGCAGCAGGCCGCGCACGATGGCGGCGGGGGGTGGGGACTGGCTCATCGCTTCTCCTCGTTCCGGCACCCGGCACGTCATTTAAGGCGAACCGGCGGCGCCGACACTATATTGTGCCGCAATCGGGCCGTAGCGACGCCTGATTGGACCCTAAATCTGCGCATGGGACGCGTCGCGTATCCGCGCGCGCTCGGCAAGGGGCGGAACAGACAATGGCCAACACCATCGCGCTGGTCGACGACGACCAGAACATCCTGACATCGGTAAGCATGGCGCTGGAAGCCGAGGGCTTCGACGTCCGGACCTACAAGGATGGCGAGGACGCGCTGCGCGGCCTCACCCAGCGCCCGGTCGACCTGGCGGTGCTCGACATCAAGATGCCGCGGCTCGACGGCATGGAACTGCTGCAGCGGCTGCGCAAGACCAGCACCGTGCCGGTGATCTTCCTGACCTCCAAGGACGATGAGGTCGACGAGGTGCTCGGCCTGCGCATGGGCGCCGACGACTACATCAAGAAGCCGTTCTCGCAGCGCCTGCTGATCGAGCGCATCCGCGCCCTGCTGCGCCGCCAGGACCTGGCGGCGGACGAGGCCAACCCGACCTCCGACGCCACCATCACGCGCGGCGACCTGATCCTCGACGGCGCCCGCCACCTGTGCACCTGGAAGGGCCGGCCGGTGGCGCTGACCGTCACCGAGTTCCTGATCCTCCGCGCGCTGGCCTCGCGGCCCGGGCATGTCAAGAACCGCGACCAGCTGATGGACGCCGCCTATGGCGACAGCGTCTATGTCGACGACCGCACCATCGACAGCCACATCAAGCGGGTGCGCAAGAAGTTCAAGGCGGCCGACGACGCCTTCAACGAGATCGAGACGCTGTACGGCATCGGCTATCGATACCGCGAACCGGCCTGATCCGGGCGCCGGTCAGCGACGGGACATATGGTGGCGGAGTCGACCGAGACGCTCAGGGCGGCACGTGACGAGCCGGCGCCGACGCCGGCGCGTACGCCGATCCCTCGGCTGCGCGGGGCACGCCGCCGGTTCCGTGCCCGCATATCGCGCCTGACCATCCGGATCCTGGCGATCAACCTGCTGTCGGTCGCCATCCTGTTCATCGGCGTGCTGTATCTCGACCGCTACCAGAACAGCCTGATCCGCGGCGAGCTCGACGCCCTCGACCGGCAGGCGGAGGTGATGGCGCGCGCGGTCGCCGAGCTGGCGGTCGACACCGACGCGACCGTCGATCCGGGACTCGTGGCCGAGCGCGTGCGCCGCATCGTGCGCCGGCTGGCCGGCGTGCTGGCCTCGCGTATCCGCATCTACGGCGCCGAGGGCCGCCTGATCGCCGACAGCCGGATGCTGACCGGCCCCGGCGGGACCGTCCGCATCCAGCCGCTGCCGCCGCCCGAGCCCGACCCGCTTCGCCGCTTCGCCAACCGGCTGTACGACCGCGTCGTGAACTGGCTGCCACGGCGCTCCGAGCTGCCGCGCTGGAACGAATCGACCGGCCCTGACGCGCTGTACGAGGACGTACGCCTCGCCCTCGGCGGCACCGGCACCCGGCAGGTGCGCGCGACCGACGCCGGCGGGCTGTACCTGTCGGTGGCGCTGCCGGTGCAGCGCTACAAGCAGGTGCTCGGGGCCCTGATGCTGTCGGTGGAGGGCGAGGACATCGACGCCGCGGTGCGCGAGGTCCGCTTCGAGATCCTCGGCATGTTCGCGGTGACCCTCGGCATCACCATCCTGCTGTCGCTCTACCTCGCCGGCACCATCACCCGCCCGATCCAGCGCCTGGCAACCGCTGCCGAGCAGGTGCGCGCCAGCCATACCCGCCGGCAGACCATCCCCGATTTCGGCCGGCGGCGCGACGAGATCGGCGACCTGTCGCGCTCGCTGAAGGCGATGACCGAAGACCTGTGGGCGCGCATGGACGCCATCGAGCGGTTTGCGGCCGATGTCGCGCACGAGATCAAGAACCCGCTGACCTCGCTGCGCAGCGCCGTGGAGACCGCGGCGCGGGTCGAGGACCCCGAGCGCCGGCAGCGGCTGATGGCGATCATCATCGATGATGTCGCCCGCCTGAACCGGCTGATCACCGACATCTCCGAAGCCTCCAGGGTCGATGCCGAGCTGTCACGGGAGGATCGCGGCACGGTCGACGTGGCGCGGGTGCTGTCGGCACTGTCGGAGGTGTATGCCGCCACCGCCGAGGATCGCGGCGGCCCGGTGGTGCTGGCGGAGATCGACGGACCGGGCCGTTTCGAGGTCGCCGGCCAGGAGGGCCGGCTGGTGCAGGTGCTGCGCAACCTGATCGAGAACGCCCGCAGCTTCTCGCCGCCCGGCGGCACGGTAAGGCTGCGGGCGCGCCGCGACGACGGCCATGTGGTCGTCACGGTGGAGGACGATGGCCCGGGCTTGCCCGACGGCAAGCTGGAGGCGGTGTTCGACCGGTTCTACTCCGAGCGGCCGGAAGGCGAGAAGTTCGGCACCCACTCCGGACTCGGCCTGTCGATCTCCCGGCAGATCGTCGAGGCGCATGGCGGCTCGATCCGCGCCGAAAACCGGCGCTCGGCGCAAGGCGAGGTCCTCGGCGCGCGATTCGTGATCCGGCTGCCCTTGGAATCCGGCGGCCGCTAACGGATCATTAAGCAGCTGCATAACAGGCTGCGCCGACGTAACGCGCGAAGAGACCGGCATGCTCGGCGCATCCGCCACGGCGATCCTGTACAGCCTCGGCATCCTGGCGCTGATGTCGGTCGGGTTCGCGATGCTGCAGCACGGCCGCAGCGACGACGCCCCGGGCCGGGGGCGGTCGCTGGTGATCGGGTTGGCGTTCGGTGTCGCCGCCTCGGTGGCGATGCTCGACCCGCTGGTCCTCGCCCCCGGCCTCATCTTCGACACCCGCGCCGCTCCGGCGCTGCTGTCCGGCGTCTATGGCGGCCCGGTCGCCGCCGTGGCGACCGCCGTCCTCGGCTCGGCGACCCGGTGGTGGATCGGTGGCGAAGGCGCCCCGATCGGCGTCGCGACAATGGCTTTCCACTGCCTGGCCGGCGTCGCGGCCGGCGCCGTGCTCCGCCGCCGCGGCACCCGGCCGGGTCCGCTCTGGCTCGCGGCCTACGCGGCGGCCGCGACGGTCGCCGCCTTCCCGCTGTTCGTGGCGGTCGGCGGCTGGCGTGCCGGCGCCACGATCGTGTCGGCCGCCTGGTGGGTGCTGCTGTCGTGCAATGTCGCCGGCGTTCTGATCCTCGGCACCCTGCTCGAACAGGATTGCCGGCGGCGGCGGCTCGAACGCGAGTTGCGGGAGAGCGAGGCGCGCACCCGCACCGCGGCCGACGCCAAGACGCGGTTCCTGGCGTCCATGAGCCACGAGATCCGCACCCCGCTGAATGCGGTCGTCGGCTTCGTGGATCTGCTGCGCGATTCCAGCCTGGACGGTTTCCAGCGGCGCTGTACCGAGCAGATCCGCGATGCCGCCCACGGACTGCTGCGGATCATCGACGACCTGCTCGACTACGCCAAGATCGAGAACGGCCGGATCGCCCTCGACCTCAGATCGACGGACGTCCCGGCGCTGATCGAGAGCTGCCGCGAGTTGCTGATGCCGCAGATCGAGGCCAAGGGGATCGCCTGCACCCTGGACCTGTCCGACGGGATACCGGCCGTCGAGATCGATTCGGTCCGGCTGCGCCAGGTGCTGCTCAACCTCATGGGCAACGCGGTGAAGTTCACCGATGCCGGCCGGGTCGCCCTGATCGCCCGCTACGTCCCGGCAGCGGCGGGTACCGGCGAGCTCAGCATCACGGTCGCCGATACCGGCATCGGCATGACGCCGCAGGAGCGCGACCGCCTGTTCCATCCGTTCGCCCAGGGCGATCACTTCGGGCGCGGCGGCACCGGGCTTGGCCTCGTCATCAGCCGGATGCTGGTTCAGGCCATGGGCGGCGACGTGGAACTGGCGTCCGGGCCGGGGGTCGGGACAACGGTGACGGTCCGGCTTGCGGTGACGGAATCCGCCGCGGTGGCGGTCGATGCGATGCCGGCACCGGCCGCGGCGCCGGCGGGCTCCGGGCTGCGCGTCCTGGTGGTCGAGGACGTGGCGCTCAACGCCGAGATGCTGCGGGTGACCCTCGAGCAGTCGGGTCATCAGGTGCAGATCGTGTCCGATGGCCTGCAGGCGGTGGCGGCGGTCGGCGCCGCGGCCTACGACATCGTCCTCATGGACATCCAGATGCCGGGCATGGACGGCCTGGAGGCGACGCGTGCGATCCGACGGCTGGAAGGACCGGCGGCGCGTGTGCCGATCGTCGCGCTGACCGCCTACGCGTCGCGCGAGGACCTCAAGGCCTGCCTCGATTCCGGCATGAACGATTTCCTGACCAAGCCACTGGAGCGCCCGAAGCTGCAGCAGGTGCTGACCCGTTGGGGCGGCTCGGCCGCGCCGGCAGCCGACGCCACGGTGCCGGCCGGCCCGGAGGCGGAACCGCCCGGCGACCCGGCTTCCGGCACGCCGGCATCCGAGGATGGCCTGGACCGGGTGGGCGAGCTTCTGGCCCGCCTGTCGGCTGCCGGTCGCGAGGACCGCGAGGCGCTGCGGAATGCCGCGGCCGGCCTCGCCACCGCCGCCGGCGGTGTCGGGCTGGCCGGCCTCGCCGACCGTGCCCGGCGCCTGATGTCGGCCTCCGACCGGTCGAACGCCGACGCCCTCGGTGCCCTCATCGAAGACGTGGCGGATGCCGGCCGGCGGTCGCTCGACGCCGCCCGGCGTGGCGAAGGCCGTTGACAGGCCGTCCCCGCCCGCCATTCTGCCTCGCATGGAGACGGTCTGGGGCACCACGGTGGCGATCGACGGTCGGGCGGTGCTGCTGCGTGGCCCGTCCGGCGCCGGCAAGTCCGACGTCGCGCTGCGACTGATCGACGGCGGTGCCGGGCTGGTGTCGGACGACCGCACCGAGTTGGTGCGGGAAGGCGACCGTCTGGTCGCACGCGCGCCGGAGGCCCTGCGCAATCGCCTGGAAGTCCGTGGCATCGGCATCGTGACGATCCCCGGCGTGGCCCGGGCGCCGCTGGTCCTGGTGGTCGACCTGGTGCCGCCGGAGCAGGTGCCGAGGCTGCCCGATCCCGGCCGCTGGACGCATGCCGGGGTCTCCATCCCGCTGATCATGCTGTCGGCCTTCGAAGCATCCGCCCCGGCCAAGGTGCGGCTTGCGGTGCGCATGGTCACCGACGAATAATCCCGCGCCGACCGACGCGAGGCCCGAGATGGACGAACCGCCTCCCAACCCTGGACCGCGTCCGCTGGCCGTGCTGGTCACCGGACTGAGCGGTGCCGGACGGACCACGACGCTGAAAGTGCTCGAGGACGAGGGCTTCGAGGCGGTCGACAACCTGCCGATGTCGCTGCTGCCGGCACTGCTGGCGCCGGCCACATCCGATGACGATGGCGGCCGCGCGCCGCGGCTCGCCGTCGGCGTCGACCTGCGGACCCGCGGCTTCGACCAGCGCCGCCTGCTCGACCAGCTGGCGGCGCTGCGGGCGCGGCCGGATCTCGACCTGCGCGTGGTGTACCTGGACTGCGACGACGCGGTGCTGATCCGGCGCTTCACCGAGACCCGCCGGCGGCATCCGCTGGCGACCGACCGGCCGGTCGCCGACGGCATCCGCATCGAGCGCGAGGTGATGATGCCGCTGCGCGAGGCGGCCGACGTGGTCATCGACACCTCGGCGCACACCCTGGCGACGTTCCGGCAGGCGCTGGTCGACGCGCTGGCGGTCGGCGGCGAGCGTCGGATGACCGTCACGGTGCTGTCCTTCGCATTCCGCGGCGGGCTGCCGCGGGAGGCCGATCTGGTGCTCGACGTGCGGTTTCTCGACAACCCGCATTACCGCGACGACCTGCGGCCGCTCGACGGCCGCCACCCGGCGGTCGCCGCCCATGTCGAGCGCGACCCGGATTTCGCGCCGTTCCTGGAGCGCCTGCAGGGCCTGCTGCTGCCGCTGCTGCCGCGCTACGAGCGCGAGGGCAAGAGCTACCTGACCATCGCCGTCGGCTGCACCGGCGGCAAGCACCGCTCGGTCGTCACCGCGGAGCGTCTGGCGGGGTGGTTGAAGAGCCTGGGAACACCTGTCACCCTCCGGCATCGGGACCTGCCGGAAACGGCGGGGCGAGAGGGGCAGCCGGCGATCGAAGGGACGACGAATGGCTGACGAGCATGGCAATGGCTGACGCCGGGCCCGCCGATCCGGTGATCGGCCTGGTGCTGGTGACGCACGGCAGGCTGGCCGAGGAACTACGGCTGGTCATGGAGCATGTGGTGGGTCCGCAACGCGCGATCGCCACCGTCTGCATCGGTCCGGACGACGACATGGAACAGCGCCGGCGGGAGATCCTGGACCGGGTCGACGCCATGGACTCCGGGCGCGGCGTGGTGGTCCTGACCGACATGTTCGGCGGCACCCCCTCCAACCTCGCGATCTCGATCCTCGATCGTCCGGGCGTGGAGGTGATCGCCGGGGTCAACCTGCCGATGCTGATCAAGCTGGCGAGCGCGCGGGTCTCCGGCACCCTCGGCGAGGCCGCAGCGGCCGCCCGCGACGCCGGCCGCAAATACATCTCGATCGCCTCCGAGGTGCTCGGCGGCACGGGACGCTGACATGGCGTGGCGGGCGCGCATGGAATTCCGTCGATGACGGCGCGCCGGGTGCTGCTGATCACCAACAAGCGTGGCCTGCATGCCAGGGCGGCCGCCAAATTCGTGAAATGCGCCGGCGGCTTCGCCGCCGAGATCACGGTGGTCAAGGACGGCCACTCGGTGTCCGGCCGCTCCATCATGGGGCTGATGATGCTGGCGGCGTCGCCAGGCAGCTCGATCGAGGTGTCGGCCGTCGGCGCCGAGGCGGAGGCGGCGGTGACGGCGATCGCGGACCTGGTCGACGGCAAGTTCGATGAAGACTGAGACCACGCGGCGGCGCCCGGCCCCGGTCATCGCCTTCGACGGCATCGGCGTCTCGGCCGGCATCGCGATCGGCCCGGCCTGGGTGATGGAAGGCGGCATCGCCCAGGTGCCGGAATTCACGGTCGCGCCCGACGACCTGGAGCCCGAGGTCGAGCGCTTCCGCGCCGCCCTCGCCAAGGCGCGGCGGCAGATCCGCAAGCTGCGGCGCAAGGCCGAGGCGCTGCCGAAGTCGGTGCTGGAGGAACTCGGGCCGCTGCTGGACGCGCACGCCGCGATGCTGGACTCCAGCCGGCTGGCGGTCGGCGTCGAGGCGGCCATCCGGTCGCGCGCGATCAACGCCGAGGCCGCGGTGCAGGCCGTCGTCGGTGACTTGGTGCGCGGCCTGGAGGCGGTCGGCGACGCCTATCTGGCGTCGCGCGGGCAGGATATCCGCGAAGTCGGCGACCGCATCCTGCGGCACCTGACCGCCACCCCCTACCACGCATTTTCGATGCTGCCCCCGGGCAGCATCGTGGTCGCCGAGGAGCTGAGCCCGGCCGACACCGCGCTGATGGATCCCGGGATGGTCGCCGGCTTCGCGACCGCGCTCGGCGGCCCCGACAGCCACACCGCGATCATGGCCCGTTCAATGGGCATCCCGGCGGTGCTGGGGGTGCCCGCAGTCAACGCCCGCATCCGTTCCGGGATCTGCCTGATTCTCGACGGCGAAGCCGGCCGGATCGTCGTCGATCCCGATGCCGAGACGCTCGCCGAATATCGCCGAAAGGCCGAGGCCCGCGGCCGCCTGGAGCGGCAGCTGGCGCGATTGCGGGCGTTGCCGGCGGTCACCACGGATGGCGTGCGGATCGCGCTGCTGGCGAATCTGGAGCTGCCGCGCGACCTCGACACCGCCGACCAGGGCGGCGCCGAGGGCATCGGGCTGCTGCGCACCGAGTTCCTGTTCATGAACCGCCCCGACCTGCCCAGCGAGGACGAGCAGTATGCCGGGCTGCGGCAGATGGTCGATTCCATGCGAGGCCGGCCGGTGACGGTGCGCACCCTTGATGTCGGCGGCGAGAAACTGGCGACCGCGCTCGGCGAGCGCATCGCGGAATCCGCCAACCCCGCCCTCGGCCTGCGGGCGATCCGCCTGGCGCTCAAGGAGCCGAAGCTGCTGGAGACCCAGCTGTCGGCGATCCTGCGGGCCGGCGCGCACGGGCCGGTGCGGATCCTGCTGCCGATGATCTCCTCGGTCGGCCAGGTGCGGGCGGTGCGCGCGATCATGGGCCGGGTGGTCGCCCGGCTGCGCCGCCGCAAGGTGCGGATCGCCGACCCGCTGCCGCCGCTGGGCGTGATGATCGAGGTGCCGGGGGCGGCGCTGACCGCCGATGCGCTGGCGCGCGAATGCGATTTCATGGCGCTCGGCACCAACGACCTGACCATGTACACGCTGGCCATCGACCGCGGCGACGAGCAGGTGGCCGACCTGTACAACCCGCTGCACCCGGCGGTGCTGCGGCTGATCCAGTTCACTGTCGAGGCCGCCCTGCGCAACGGCATCCCGGTCAGCGTCTGCGGCGAGATCGCCGGCGACCCGCGCTACGCGCCGCTGCTGGTCGGGCTCGGGGTGCGCGAGCTGTCGATGGCCGGCACCGCCCTGCCGCGGGTCAAGCAGCGCATCCGCCGCCTCGCCGCCGGCCCCGCCACCCAGCGCGCCCGCGCCATCATGGACCAGGTCGACGAGGTGCGGATCGCCACCCTGCTCGACGACTTCAACGAGGGGCTGTAGGCGCGGCCGGACCGGACGCCGCTATGGCGCGCGCCTGGTCCGAGTAGTCCACGGATTCGCTCCCGCCCCCGCTGCTGGAATTTCGACCTCCGGCTTCCATAGCTCGTGATGAACCGCGGTTGACCCGCTGTCCTTTACGAGAGACAGTGCTTGACGATCGAGATCCGCCAGACGGATGTGTTCGCGGACTGGTTCTCGGATCTGCGCGACCGTCAGATCCGTGCCCGGATCACCGCTCGCATCCGTCGGCTATCGCTTGGAAACCCGGGGGACGTGAAGCCGGTCGGTGCGGGCGTGTCGGAGCTGCGGATCGATTATGGGCCGGGGTACCGCATCTACTTCATCCGTCGCGGCGACACCGTCATCGTCCTGCTGTGTGGCGGCGACAAGCAGCGGCAGGATCGCGACATCACCCGGGCCATGGAGCTGGCGCGCGGCATCCAGGGAGAATGAAATGGCCGGCAAGACCCGCACATGGGATGCTGCCGAGACGCTGGAGACCAGGGAGGACATCGCCGCCTATCTCGATGCGGTCCTGGAGGACGGTGACCCGGACCTGCTGAAGGCGGCGCTCGGCGACGTTGCGCGCGCCAGGGGAATGACCGAGATCGCGCAGGCCGCGGGTCTCGGCCGGGCCAATCTCTACAAGGCGCTTTCGCCGTCCGGCAACCCGGAGTTCGCGACCGTTGCCCGGGTCCTCAAGGCGCTGGGCCTGCGGCTCAGGGTTGCGGCGTAACGGATCGACCGCGACGTCGGGCGACCCGCCGGACGCTCGCCGCTACCGTCTCGGCGCCATTTCCGCCACGAACCGCTCTGCCGCCTCCAGGAAGCGGGCGATTGCCGCGTCGACGCCGCCGGCCGACGCGCTCTCGCCGGGAATGTCCAGTTCCAGCCAGACCGTCCGGCCTTCGCCGCGATAGGCCCGCACCCAGCGCTCGCCGCTGTTCCACTCGTTCAGCTTGGCATACGGCACCTGCTTGTCCGGCTCGGCGCCGAGGTAGAGCATGCAGCTGCCGCACACCCCGTCCTCGGCACAGTCGAAGAACTGCACCTCGAGCGCATAGCCCGCGAGCGTGTCGGCGAGATCTGCGGACACCGCCGGCTCGCCGGAATCGCCGGTCGACACCGTGGCCCCGAGACCGAACTCCTCGAGCCGGGCGGCGACGAAGGCGGCGGTGATGCCCTCGGCGGGCAGCGCGGCGGTGTCGGTGCCGTCCGGCTCGCCGGTGTCGCGTCCGCCGCCCAGCGACCGGCCGAGATCCGCCATGCCGTCGCTCACCAGGGCCGAGACGTCGTTGCCGTTCAGGGTCGAGCGGCCGCTGTCGTCGCGGGCCAGCGCCCAGCGATGCGTCACCGTCCCGTCGGCGGCCTCGGCGCGCTGCCCGAGGATCGAGGCGAACTGGATGGCGGCGAGCTCGTCGGTGATCATCGGCCCCAGCGCCGCCACGATGCGGTCGAGGTTCACGACCGTCAGCGCCAGCCGGCCGGCGATTCCGTCGGGAGCGGACGCCGACGCCCGGACCTCGAGATCCAGGTCGGCGCCCATCCCGTCCATGCGGATCCGCGCTCCGGTCAGCCGTGCGGTCGTCCCGGCCTGCTGCAGCACGGCGACCAGTGGATCTTCCTCGAAGATCCCGGCGCCCAGCAGATCGAGCAGCTGCCGGCCGGGAATCTTCTCCACGCCGACCTCCAGGGCGAAGGATTCCGGCACCGCCGCCGCGTCCACCGGCAGGGCCGCCTGGACGACGAGGCCGTCATGGCCATAGCCGATGCTGCCGGCGGCGCTGTCGCCCGCCAGCCCGGACACGCCGAACTTGAATCCAAGCCTGGCGACGGCAACCGGGCCGCCCGCCGCCTCGCCGATCCGGACATCCTCGACGCCGAAGCTGAAGGCGACCCCGTCCAGGATCAGGTCCGGCGAGGTCGCCAGCGACTGCAGGCGCTGCACCAGCGCCGCGTCGTCCCCGGCGGCCAGCCCGGCCTGGCCGGCGACCATGACGGCCTGCAGCTCGAGCAGGCGCGGCCAGTCGACTCCATCGATCCGCCCGTCGCTGGCGATCGACTTGAGGCTCAGCAGCTCGACCGGCGGCCCGCCCGGGGCATCCGGCTCGCCGGTGACGGCCAGGCCGTCCAGGCGATAGCTGGAAGTGAGGACCGCCTTGCCGCCGGGCCCGTCACGCACGTCGCTGCGGGTTGCCAGGCTTGCGATGGTGGCCCGGCCGACCGTCGCGACGACCGCCTCCAGGCCGCGGGCGTCGACCGACGAGGCGCTGACCGTACCGGTGCCGGGATCGACGACGACCTCGAAGGACGAGCCGGCGAGCGACACCGACATCGCCGGCGCTCCGGGCGACTCGACCGTTACCCGCGGCGGCAGGGAGCCGGCCAGCCGCCACAATCCGCCGCCGGCGTCCGACCGCGCGACCTCGACGTCCCCGAACTTCACCACCGCTTCGGCGGCGCGCCACGCCAGGCCAGGCATCCGCACCACCTGGGTGCCGGCGCGGTCGACCACCACCGGCGGCGCGGCGGTCTCCAGGCTGCCGGCACCGGATGCCCGCAGCCACTCGGTGAGATCGGCGACCGCCTTCAACACCGCGCCGTCGTCCTGCGCCGCCGCCGCCGGGCGCGCGTCGAGCGGCGCCCAGGCCAGGGCCGCAAGCACGGCCAGGACGCGGAGGCCGGACCGGATCTCGGCGCGCGGAGCCGCCGCGCGGACGGCGCGCCATCCGAGACATTGAAGTGCAGTCGCAAGGCACCGTTTCATCACCGCCGGCATCGAGCCCCCCGCAGCAGCCAAGCACAAACGCGCCGAGGAGATCCTAGCGCGAAACCTCGCCCCGTCCGATCTCTTCAGTTCGCTCCATGACGAATTGCGTTATATAACGAGATTCGTTATAGTCGGCCATGATCGTCAGGTTCCGTTCCCGCGAAACGGCGAAGATCTGGAGCGGTGAGTGGAGTCGACGGCTGCCGCGGGAGATTCAGTCCGTCGCACTTCGGAAGCTTCGCCTGCTCAACAATGCCCGCGCGCTCCACGATCTGGCGGTGCCGCCGAACAATCGCCTGGAGGCGCTCAAGGGCGATCGGGCGGGACAGCATAGCATTCGCATCAACGATCAATGGCGGATCTGTTTCGTATGGACGAGTGGAGGCCCCGACCATGTCGAGATCGTCGACTATCACTGAGCAGATCCCGAATCCGACGCCCGGCGAGATCCTCCTCACCGAGTTCATCGAGCCGATGAAGCTGTCGCAGAACGGGCTCGCGCGGGCGATCGGCGTGCCGCCGCGGCGGATCAACGAGATCGTGCTCGGCAAGCGCGGGATCACCGCCGATACCGATCTGCGTCTCGCCCGGTTCTTCGGTCTCTCGGACGGCTTCTGGCTGGGAGTGCAGGCCGACCACGACCTGATGCAACGCCGCCGGGCCATCGCCGACGAGCTGGAGCGGATCGAACCCGTCCGCGCGGTAGCCTGAAGCATCGGACGCTTCAGCGCCCGTCCAGGTCCAGCGCCATCCGGTCGTCGCCGCGGTCTGTCAGCCCGAGCCGCCGGTAGAAGGCCGCCGCCGGATTGTCCCGCGCCACCGTCAGCTCGATCCGCGACCGGCCGGTGGCCCGGGCATGCGCCTCGACCGCCGCCATCAGGGCGGCGCCGATCCCGGCAGCGCGCCGCCGCGGATCGACCCAGAGGTTGGCCAGGAAGAAAACCTCGCCGCCGCTCCAGCTGGAATACTTGCCGAAGCCCTGGGCGAAGCCGAGCGGCACGCCGTCTGCGGTCTCGGCGATCCAGGTATCGAAGCGCGCAGGAGCATCCCAACCGTCGCGCTCGAAGGCGTCGCGGCCGATGGTCGCCTCGCGGCCGTGGAAACGGGCGAGGTCCTGCAGCATGGCGAACAGCGCCCCCGCGTCGCCTCGCCCGGCGCGGCGGACCACCATCGAGGCGGTCACGGCCGGTGCGGCTCGGCGAAGTAGTCGGCCGAGCGCATTTCCATCAGCCGCGACACCGTGCGCTCGAACTCGAAGCCCCAGTCGTTGCCGGCGTAGAGCTGGTCGGCCTCGGCCGCCGCCGAGCAGACCAGCGACACCCGGCGCTCGTACAGCGCATCGATCAGCGTCATGAAGCGCCGGGCGCGGTCGCGGATGGCGTCGGACATCATCGGCACGTCGTCGATCAGCACCGCCCGGTAGCGCCGGGCGATCGCCAGGAAGTCGCCGGGGCCGAGCGGCCGGCCGCACAGCTCCTCGAAGGCGAAGCGCGCCACTCCCTTGGCGGCGGCCGGCACCGCCAGCTCGCGGCCGTGCACCACCACGCTGTCGGGCTCCGGCGCCGCACCGCCGGTCAGTTCGGCGAACAGCCGGTCGAGGGCGGCGCGCGCCGCGGCGTCGGCCGGCGTGAAGAACAGCCGCTCGCCGGCCAGCCGGCCGCGCCGGTAGTCGGTGCCGTCGCCGAGGTCGGCGCAGTCCAGGCGGTCCTTCAGCAGCTCGATGAACGGCAGGAAGCGGTCGCGATGCAGGCCGCCCTTGTACAGTTCGTCGGGCGGCCGGTTCGATGTCGTCACCACCACCACGCCACGGTCGAACAGGGCGGTGAACAGCCGGGCGAGGATCATCGCGTCGGCGATGTCCCGCACCTCCATCTCGTCGAAGCACAGCAGCGACGCCTGGTCGGCGATGGTGGTGGCGGTCTGCAGGATCGGCGTGTCGCCGGCGCCGCCCTGCTGGCGGAACCGGTGGATCAGGCCATGCACCTCCTGCATGAACTCATGGAAGTGCACCCGGCGCTTGGCGGCGACCGGGGCGGCCTCGAAGAACAGGTCCATCAGCATGGACTTGCCACGGCCGACCGGGCCGAACAGGTACAGGCCGGTCGGCGCCGAGCCTTCCTTGGAGCGGCGCAGCCCGAGCTTGGAAAGCCAGCCGCCCGACGAGGCCGAGCGGGCCTGCCAGCCGTCGACGCTCCGGGCCAAGCCATCGAGGCGGGCCACCGCGGCCTCCTGGTCCGCGTCGCCCTTCAGTTCGCCGGCGGCGATCCGTGCCCGATAGCGGGCAAGCGGCCCAGCCTGCGGCGTATCCGCCTCAGCGGCCGCCGCCTTATCGGCCGCCGCCTTATCGGCCGCCGCCTTATCGGCCGCCATTGACGCTGAGCACGGTGGCGACGCAGTAGCGCGCGGCATCCGACAGCAGCCAGACCACAGCCTCGGCGACCTCCTCGGCGGTGCCGGAGCGGCCGATCGGCACGGTGCCGCCGAGCCGCTGCGCGCGGTCCGGCGCGCCGGCCGTCGCGTGGATGTCGGTGTCGATCATCCCGGGGGCGACGGCGTTGACGCGGATGCCCTCGCCCGCCACCTCGCGGCCGAGGCCGGTGGTCCAGGCGTCGACCGCTCCCTTGGAGGCGGCGTAGTGCACGAACTCGTTCGGCGAGCCGATGCGCGGCGCGATCGACGACAGGTTCACGATCGCCCCGCCCTTGCCGCCGCGCTTCGTCGACATCCGACGCACCGCCTCGCGGTTGGCGATCATCAGGCCGACGACGTTCAGGTTCATGACCGCCCGCATCGCCTCGGTGGTCATGTCCTCGACCCGGGTGATCTTGCCGGTGATGCCGGCGTTGCAGACCACCGCGTCGATGCTCCCGAGTGCGCTCTGGGTGGTCTCGAACAGCCTGAGGATGTCGGCCTCGTCCGACATGTCGCCCTGCACCGTGATGGCGCGCCGGCCGGCCGCCTTGACCGCCGAGGCGGTCTTCTCGGCGGCCTCGGCGTTGCCGGCGTAGTTCACCGCCACGTCCCAGCCGTCGGCAGCGGCCCGGCGGCACACCGCGCTGCCGATGCCGCGCGAGCCGCCGGTCACGATCAGTACCTTCGACATCCTGCTCTCCCCTTGCTTACTCGGCCGGCACGACGGCGGCCAGGGCCACCCTGGCGGTCAGCTGCGCCTTCTCGGCACCCGCCAGGCCGCCGCCGCCGGCGTCCGCGAACTTCGCCACCCCGGCGGACTCCGCCCGTGCCATGGTCATCGCCCGTGGCTCCGGCCGGAAGCCGGAGGTGAAGTCGATCATCCGGATCCGGAACCGGCGGTCGGCGAAGGCCTGGTTCAGCGCCGCGATCTCGCGCGCCACCCGGCCGTAGACCTCGGCGCGAAGCCGGTCGATCACCGCCTCCCGCTCGCCGAGCGTCGGCCGGTACTCGATCGATGCGACGGCGAGCGCCCGGCCGGGCCTCGTCGCCTCCTTGGCCTTACCGGCGAGGTCGGACAGCGCCGCCTCGGCGACGCGGGCCTCGGCGAGCAGATGCCAGCGCTCGAAGCCGGCATCGTCGCCCAGCTTGGCGAAGCTGACGATCCGCCACTCGGCCCCGGAGCCGAAACCCTGCAGCGTGGTCACGAGGTCCTGCCGCGCAGCGCCGAACTTGCCGGACTCCACCGCGAGGTTGGCGGCGATCTGCACCGTGGCGGTCGCGGTCTCGACCCAGTCCTCGACCGACAGCTCCAGCGTGACCTCGTCGTCTGCCGGGCCCTGGCGCTCGAGCTTCGTCTCGGCCCCCGACGCATCGGCCCGCGCAGCCGCCGGCGCCGCCTTCTGCGCCAAGGCTGGCGAGCCCGGCAGCGCCAGGGTCAGGGCGGCGAGAGCGAGCAGGGCGACGGGCAGGAAGCGGGCGGGAAGCATGGGGCGATCCTTTCGTCCGGGGCGGTTGCGGACGGCGACGCGACCATAGCCAGCGGGCGAAAGGATGGCAATCGAGGGGCGGAAGGCGGCGGCGGGTGGGTTCTGGAACCGCGCGCCCCAGCCGCCGCCTACTGCCGCAGCACCATGAGCTTCTTGATCTCGGCGATCGCCTTCGCCGGGTTCAGGCCCTTCGGGCAGGTCTTGGTGCAGTTCATGATGGTGTGGCAACGGTACAGCCGGAACGGGTCCTCGAGCGCGTCGAGGCGGTCGCCGGTATGCTCGTCGCGGCTGTCGGCGATCCAGCGGTAGGCCTGCAGCAGCACCGCCGGGCCGAGGTAGCGGTCGCCGTTCCACCAGTAGCTCGGGCAGGAGGTGGTGCAGCAGAAGCACAGGATGCATTCCCACAGGCCGTCGAGCTTGGCGCGCTCGTCGGGGCTCTGCAGCCGCTCCCGGGTCGGCGGCGGCGGCGTGTCGGCCTGCAGCCACGGCTCCACCGAGGCGAGCTGGGTGTACGGCACCGACAGGTCGGGGACGAGGTCCTTGATCACCGGCATGTGCGGCAGCGGATAGATGTGGACGTCGCCCTGGACCTCGTCGATCGGCTTCAGGCAGGCCAGCGTGTTGGTGCCGTCGATGTTCATCGAGCACGAGCCGCAGATACCCTCGCGGCAGGAGCGCCGGAAGGTCAGGGTGGTGTCGATCTCGTTCTTGATCTTGATCAGCGCGTCCAGGACCATCGGCGCGCAGTCGTCCATGTCGATCTCGTAGGTGTCGAGCCGCGGGTTGCCGCCCTTGTCGGGATCCCACCGGTAGATCTTGAACTTCTTGATCCGCGTGGCCCCGGAGGGCGCCTTGTAGGTGTCGCCGATCTTGACCTTGGAATTGGCGGGCAGGGTGAACTCGGCCATCGATGGTCGTTCCTGAATGGGGGTGGGAGCCGGGCGGTCGGGCGCGTCAGTAGACGCGGGCGACCGGCGGGATGCTCTCCACCTCGTTCGAGAGCGTGTTCATGTGGACGTCGCGGTACAGCACGCGGTGCTGGTTCTTCTCGTCCAGCCACATGGCGGTGTGCTTCATCCAGTTCGCGTCGTCGCGGTCCGGGAAGTCCTCGTGCGCATGGGCGCCGCGGCTCTCCTTGCGCAGCGCCGCCGAGGTCAGCGTGACGATCGCCTGGCTGATCAGGTTCTCCAGCTCCAGCGCCTCGACCAGATCGGAGTTCCAGATCAAGGAGCGGTCGTTCAGCCCGACATCGGCCATCGAGCCGGCAACCTCGTGGATCCGCTTGAGGCCGGCCTCCATCAGCGCGTCGGTGCGGAACACCGCCGCATGGGTCTGCATGGTGCGCTGCATGTCGAGGCGGATGGCGCCGGCGTTGCGGCCGCCCTTGGCGTGGCGCATGCGGTCGAGGCGGGCGAGCGCATGGTCGCCGGCGTCGCGCGGCATCGGCTTGTGGGCCTCGCCCGGGCGCACGGTCTCCGCCGCGCGATGGGCGGCGGCGCGGCCGAACACCACGATGTCGAGCAGCGAGTTGGTGCCGAGCCGGTTGGCCCCGTGCACCGAGACGCAGGCGGCCTCGCCGATCGCCATCAGCCCCGGCACCACGCGGTCCGGGTCGGCGGCGGTCGGGCGCAGCACCTCGCCGTGGTAGTTGGTCGGGATGCCGCCCATGTTGTAGTGCACCGTCGGCAGCACCGGGATCGGCTCCTTGGTGACGTCGGAGCCGGCGAAGATCTTGGCGGTCTCGGAGATGCCGGGAAGGCGGTGGTGCAGCACCTGCGGGTCGAGATGCTCGAGGTGCAGCATGATGTGGTCCTTGTTCGGACCGACGCCGCGCCCCTCGTTGATCTCGATGGTCATCGCCCGGCTGACCACGTCGCGGCTGGCCAGGTCCTTGGCGGTCGGCGCGTAGCGCTCCATGAAGCGCTCGCCCTCGGAGTTGGTCAGGTAGCCGCCCTCGCCGCGCGCGCCCTCGGTGATCAGGCAGCCGGCACCGTAGATGCCGGTCGGGTGGAACTGCACGAACTCCATGTCCTGCAGCGGCAGGCCGGCGCGCAGCACCATGGCATTGCCGTCGCCGGTGCAGGTGTGCGCCGAGGTGCAGGAGAAGTAGGCGCGGCCGTAGCCGCCGGTCGCCAGCACCGTCTGGTGGGCGCGGAAGCGGTGGATGGTGCCGTCCTCCAGGCACAGCGCCATGACGCCGCGGCACGCACCGTCGTCGTCCATGATCAGGTCGAGCGCGAAATACTCGACGAAGAACTCGGCGTTGTTGCGCAGCGACTGCTGGTAGAGGGTGTGCAGGATGGCGTGGCCGGTGCGGTCGGCGGCGGCGCAGGCGCGCTTGGCCATCGCCTTGCCCTGGTTCAGCGTGTGGCCGCCGAACGGCCGCTGGTAGATCCGGCCCTCGTCGGTGCGCGAGAACGGCACGCCGTAATGCTCGAGTTCGATGACCGCCGGGATCGCGTTGCGGCACATGTACTCGATGGCGTCCTGGTCGCCGAGCCAGTCGGATCCCTTGACGGTGTCGTACATGTGGAAGCGCCAGTTGTCGCCCTCGCCCATGTTGTCGAGCGCCGCACCGATGCCGCCCTGGGCGGCGACGGTGTGGCTGCGGGTCGGGAACACCTTGGTGATGCAGGCGGTCTTCAGCCCCTCCATCGTCATGCCGAGGGTGGCGCGCAGGCCGGCGCCGCCGGCCCCGACCACCACCGCATCATACTCGTGCTCGATGACCTTGTAGGACTCCATGGCCTCAGCCTCCGAACGCCAGCCGCAGGACGGCGAAAATCGACGCGACAGCCAGGACGACGGCCGCGAACTTGAGCGCGATCAGCGCCGTGAGCTTGACCGCCTCGTTGTGAACGTAGTCCTCGATCACGACCTGGACACCCAGCTGGGCGTGCCAGAACGTCGCAGCGATCAGCAGCACCAGCGTCACCGCCACCGGCGGCGAGCCGATCCAGGCGGCGGCGGCGGCGTGGTCCATGCCGGCGAGGCCGGCCACGGACACCACGAACCACAGCACCAGGGGCACCAGTGCCAGCGCCGTCAGCCGCTGCATCCACCAGTGATGCACGCCTTCCTTGGCGGCGCCGAGCCCGCGCACCCTTGCCATCGGGCTGCGCATCGAGCGCATCGTCTTGCCTGCCATTCCCGTTTCCTCCCCCGGCCTCAGGCCGCCGCGATGGCGATCGCCCAGGCGACCGCCGTCAGCGCCACCGAGGCGATCACCACCGCCCAGCCGCTCTTGTAGACCGTATCCAGCTCGAAGCCGTGGCCGGCATCCCAGAACAGGTGCCGGATGCCGTTGCACAGGTGGAACATCAGCGCGTAGCTGAAACCGAGCAGGATCAGGCAGCCGAACCACGATCCGAGGAAGCCCTGCACCGTGGCGAAGGCATCGGGTCCGGCGGCGGCGGCCATCAGCCACCAGGTCAGCAGCAGCGTTCCGGCGGCCAACCCGACCCCGGTGATGCGGTGCGAGATCGACAGCACGCTGGTGAGCTGCGGCTTGTAGATCTGGAGATGCGGCGACAGCGGCCGTCGGTCAGCGCTCATGCAAACCCCCTCGCGGCGTTCCTGGTCCCAGGCCCGCGCCCCGCGGTCACGGCCCGGCCGGACCGGATGCCGGCGCATGCGCGCCTCCGGCTCGACGCGGCCGTTATAGACCATCGGCGGGCCGGTACAAACCCGACGATTCGCGCAGCGCAACCATCGGCGAACGGCATCGACGGCCGTGCCGGCGTCTCACATTGCCGTTGCATGCCTTCCCCTGTGCCGCGCGCATGCTAGGTTTGCAGTCATGGGAACCCTGGCCAATTCCGCCGTCCGTATCGCCGTCGCCGTTGTGCTGCCCCTGCTGACCGCGGGCGCGGCCGAGGCCGCCTGCTCCGATCCGCCGCAGCCGGGCGTCGACTGGCGGCAATGCAACTTCGACCGCTACGAGCTGCGACAGATCGACCTGACCGGCGCGCGGGTCGACAACGCCAGCTTCAGCCGCGCCGACCTTGCCGGCACCGACTTCACCCGCCTGGAGGGTGGGCGCGTCCGCTTCCTCGGCTCCGACCTCACCGGCGCGCGGTTCGACAACGCCCGGCTGCGCGGTGCCGACTTCACCCAGGCCAAGCTGGAGGGCGCCTCGTTCCAGGGCGCCGACCTGGCGGAGGCCCGCCTGGTGTCGGCGAACCTGCGCGGTGCCGACCTGACCGGAGCCAAGCTGCGCGACGCCAACTTCTATCGCGCCGACCTCTCCGGGGCGACCTGGGTCGACGGCCAGCGGGTGTGTGCCGACGGCTCGGTCAGCTTCTGCCGCTGACCGCCGCCGCTTCGCGCGGGGCGCGGATGCCGTCGAGGAAAAGCCGCACGGCGCTGCGCACCCGGCACTCGATCTCGGCGTCGGGGACCGGAGGGCCGGGCAGGATCAGGCCCTTCATGAACAGGTCGCCGACCACCATGCTGATGAAGGACTGGGCGGCGGCGGCCGGATCCTCGATGCGCAGGCCGCCGCCGTCGGCGAGCGCGCTCAGGTAGTCGGCGACCTGCTGCACCGTGGCGGCCGGGCCGCTGCGCCAGAACTCCTCGGCGATGTCGGGAATGCGCCCGCTCTCGGTGACCAGCACCCGGACCACCGCGCGTGTCTCGTCGTTCAGGATGCCCTTGAGGAAATGGCTGGCGAACCGCACCAGCGCCTCGTCCGGGGAGGCGGTCGCCGTCGCGCGCGCGGCCGCCAGCTGCTCGACCACCCGGTGGTTGGTCTCCTCCATCATCGCGCGGAACAGCCCGGCCTTGTCGCCGAACAGCTCGTAGATCGTGGCGCGCGAGCCGCCGGCCGCGTCGACCAGGTCGCTCAGCGTGGTCTTCTCGAACCCCTTGGTGACGAACAGCCGGGCGGCCGCATCCAGCAGGGCTCGCCGGCGGGCCTCGCCTCTCGGGCCGATCGGGCGGCCGCCGCAGCAGGCGCGGTCCGCACCGGCGCTGGCCTCTCGCATCGCTTCCCCCTTGACCATAGGGCCGTTGGTTTCTTATTTACTGGCGACTTGTACTGTACGTTACAGTACATAACGATTTCACGGCCCGCCGCCAAGGGTGTCGACCCGCAGGCGCAGCACGTCGGGCCGCGGCGAGGATGGACATGTCTGCTTTGCACGGGCTGAGGAGGGTGGCACTGGCCGCGCTGGTGGTCGCGGGCGTGGCCGGCTGCGGGGATTCCCCGGCGCAGCAGGCGCCGGCCGCGAAGGCAGCGCCGCCGGTCGAGGTCGGGGTGGTGACCGTGGACGCGCGACGCCTGGCGGTGTCGGCGGAGCTGCCCGGACGCACCACGGCGTTCCGGGTCGCGGAGATCCGGCCGCAGGTGGCGGGCATCATTCGCGAGCGCATGTTCCGCGAAGGCTCGCTGGTGACTGCCGGCCAGCCGCTGTACCGGATCGACCCCAAGCCCTACCAGGCGGCACTGGCGAGCGCCCAGGCGGAGCTGCAGAAGGCCGAGGCGAACGTCACCGTGACCAGCGTCAAGGCCTCGCGCTATCGCGCGCTGGTCGGCTCCAATGCGATCAGCCGGCAGAACTACGACGACGCCGTCGCCGCCCAGAAGCAGGCCGAGGCTGACGCCGCCGCCGCCCGTGCCTCGATCGAGGCGGCGCGCATCAACCTCGACTACACCACGGTGGTGTCGCCGATCGCCGGCCGCATCGGCAAGTCGGCAGCCAGCGAAGGCTCGCTGGCCACCGCCCGCCAGGAGACCGCGCTGGCGGTGGTGCAGCAGCTCGATCCGATCTATGTCGACCTGTCGCAGTCACTGTCGCAGCTGGCGCAGCTGCGGCGCGACCTGGCCGCCGGCAACCTGGAGGGTCACGACGGGCATCCGCCGATCACCGTGATCCTCGACGCCGCCGGCACGCAGTATCCCGAGAAGGGCGAGCTGCTGTTCTCCGACATCACCGTCGAGCCCGACACCAGCACGGTGCAGTTGCGCGCCGTGGTTCCGAACCCGCGCTCGGAGCTGCTGCCGGGGATGTTCGTGCGCGCGCTGGTCGGTCAGGGGATCCGCGAGAACGCCATCCTGGTGCCGCAGCAGGCGGTGTTCCGCTCGACCGACGGCAGTGCCCGGGTGTGGCTGCTGGACGCCGAGGACAAGGTCTCGCCGCGGGCGATCGAGACCGATCGCGCGTTCGGCAACGCCTGGCTGGTGACCGCCGGCCTGGCACCGGGCGACCGGATCGTCGTCGAGGGCCTGCAGAAGATCCGGCCCGGCAGCAAGGTCGTCCCGGTGCCGTCGAAGATCCAGGTCACGGTCGACGGCGCCCCGCCGGCGACGCACTAGGCCCGGGGCGAGGATCGGTCATGGCACAGTTCTTCATCGATCGCCCGGTCTTCGCCTGGGTCATCGCGATCGTGATCATGCTGGCGGGCGCGCTGGCGATCGGCACCCTGCCGATCGAGCAGTATCCGAAGATCGCGCCGCCGGCGGTGTCGGTGAACGCCAGCTATCCGGGCGCGTCGGCCAAGACCCTGGAGGACGCGGTCACCCAGGTCATCGAGCAGAAGATGACCGGCATCGACAACCTCCGCTACATGTCGTCGACCAGCGATTCCACCGGCCAGGCGACGATCACCCTGACATTCGAGCCGGAGGCCGACCCGGACATCGCCCAGGTGCAGGTGCAGAACAAGCTGCAGCTGGCACTGCCGCTGCTGCCGCAGCAGGTGCAGGAGCAGGGCCTGACGGTCACCAAGGCGACCAACGATTTCCTCATGGTCGTGGCGTTCGTCTCACCGTCCGGGAACCTGACCCAGGGCGACATCGCCGACTACGTCGCGTCCAACCTGGCCAACCCGATCAGCCGGGTCACCGGTGTCGGCGACGTGACCACCTTCGGGCCGCAGCACGCCATGCGGATCTGGCTCGACCCGACCCGCCTGTACAGCCACCAGCTGACCGCCGTCGACGTGATCCAGGCGATCCGCAGCGAGAACTCCGAGGTCTCGGCCGGCCAGATCGGCGGCCTGCCGGCGGTGCCCGGCCAGCAGCTGAACGCCTCGATCATCGCCCAGACCCGCATGCAGACGCCGGAGGAGTTCGGCGGCATCCTCCTGCGGGTGAACGCCGACGGCTCGCAGGTCCGGCTGCGCGACGTCGCCCGCATCGAGGTCGGCTCCGACACCTACAACGTGGTCGCCCGCTACAACGGCAGCCCGGCCGCCGGCCTCGGCGTCAAGCTGGCGGCCGGTGCCAACGCGCTGGAGACCGCCGACGCCGTACGGGCCAGGGTCGAGGAGCTGAAGCCGTTCTTCCCGCAGGGGCTGGAGGCGCTCTACCCCTACGACACCACGCCCTTCGTGCGGCTGTCGATCGAAGGGGTGGTCAAGACCCTGGGCGAGGCAATCGTCCTGGTGTTCCTGGTCATGTACCTGTTCCTGCAGAACTTCCGCGCGACGCTGATTCCAACGATCGCGGTGCCGGTGGTGCTGCTCGGCACCTTCGGGGTGCTCGCCGCCTTCGGCTACTCGATCAATACCCTGACCATGTTCGGCATGGTGCTGGCGATCGGCCTGCTGGTCGACGACGCCATCGTGGTGGTCGAGAACGTCGAGCGGGTGATGGCCGAGGAGGGGCTGCCGCCGCGCGAGGCGACCAAGCGCTCGATGAGCCAGATCACCAGCGCGCTGGTCGGCATCGCCATGGTGCTGTCGGCGGTATTCGTGCCGATGGCGTTCTTCGGCGGCTCGGCCGGCGCCATCTACCGGCAGTTCTCCATCACCATCGTGTCGGCGATGGCACTGTCGGTGGTCGTCGCCGTGGTCCTGACGCCGGCGCTGTGCGCCACGCTGCTCAAGCCGGTCGAGCGCGGCCACACCCTGACCAAGCGCGGCTTCTTCGGGCTGTTCAACCGCGGCTTCGACGCCGCCAGCCGAAGCTACGAGGCCGGGGTCGGGCGTTCGGCCAACCGGCTCGGGCGCTACGGCATCGCCTACCTCGCGATCGTCGGCGGCTTGGTCTGGCTGTTCCTGCAGCTGCCGACCTCGTTCCTGCCGACCGAGGACCGCGGCACCCTGTTCGTGCTGTGGTCGGCGCCGCCGGGCGCCACCATGGGCCGCACCCTGGAGACCGCGCAGACGGTCGAGCGGCACTTCATGGAGAACGAGAAGGGCGCGGTGGAGGGCCTGTTCACGGTCTCCGGCTTCAGCTTCGCCGGCCGCGGCCAGAACATGGGCCTCGCCTTCGTGCGGCTGAAGGACTGGAGCCTGCGGCAGACCCCAGGCCTCGACGCCGCGGCGGTCGCCGGCCGGGCCATGGGCGCGCTCTCCAAGGTGAAGGACGCCATGGTCTTCACCATCATGCCGCCCTCGGTGCCGGGCCTCGGCAACGCCACCGGCTTCAACGTCCAGCTGGTCGACCGCGCCGGCCTCGGCCACGCCGCCCTGCTGGCGGCGCGCAACCAGCTGCTCGGCCTGGCGGCGCAGCAGCCGACCCTTGTCGGGGTGCGCCCGAATGGCATGGAGGACACCCCGCAGTACCGCGTCGAGGTCGACCGCGAGAAGGCACGGGCGCTGGGCCTGTCGCTGGATGCGATCAACAGCACGCTGTCGGCCGCCTGGGGCTCGGCCTACGTCAACGATTTCCTCGAGAAGGGCCGGATCAAGAAGGTCTACGTGCAGGGCGAGGCGCGCTTCCGCATGCTGCCCAGCGACCTCGACCGCTGGTATGTGCGGAACGACAACGGCCAGATGGTGCCGTTCTCCGCCTTCGCCACCGGCCGCTGGAGCTTCGGTTCGCCGCGGCTGGAGCGCTACAACGGCGACCCGTCGATGAACATCCAGGGCCAGGCCGCCCCCGGCATCAGCTCGGGCGAGGCGATGGCCACCATGGAGCGCCTGATCGCCCAGCTGCCGGTGGGCATCGGCTACGAGTGGACGGCCCTGTCCTACGAGGAGCGGCTGTCGGGCTCGCAGGCGCCGGCGCTGTATGCGATCTCTGTGCTGGTGGTGTTCCTGTGCCTGGCGGCGCTGTACGAGAGCTGGTCGGTGCCGGCGGCGGTGATCCTGGTGGTGCCGCTCGGGGTCGTCGGCGCGGTGATCGCGGCGAAGCTGACGGGGCTGCCCAATGACATCTACTTCCAGGTGGCGCTGCTGACCACCGTCGGGTTGTCGGCGAAGAACGCCATCCTGATCGTCGAGTTCGCCAAGTCGCTGCGCGACAAGGGCAGCGGTCTGATGGAATCGGTGGTCGAGGCGGCCCGCCAGCGGCTGCGGCCGATCCTGATGACCTCGCTGGCCTTCTGCCTCGGCGTGCTGCCGCTCGCGGTCAGCAGCGGCGCCGGCTCCGAGAGCCGAAACGCCATCGGCATCGGCGTTCTCGGCGGCATGGTCTCGGCGACGGTGCTGGCGATCTTCTTCGTGCCGGTGTTCTTCGTGGCGATCTACCGCTATCTGGTGCGCGCCCGCCCGCAGCCGGCGCCGGAGGCCAGCCCGGCGGAGTGATCGAGATCATTGCCGGGGCTTCCGGCGCCGGGCTACCTGATGCCAGGGGTGCCGGCCGGCGCCCGCAACCGGCCCGCGGATGCGAAGCATGCGACCCGCTACGTCCCGCCCGCCGACGACGACCGAGTGGACGCGTCGCCGGGTCATCGCCACCGTGCTCAGCATGCTTGCGACACGGGCCGCCGCGGCCCCGCCGGCCGTCGGGGGCGATGACCTGATCGGCCAGAACCTGCTGCACCGGGTGATCGCCGGCGACGACCTGGTCGAACTGGCCCTCGTCTACAGGGTCGGCTATGTCGAATTGCTGGCCGCCAACCCGGACGTCGACCCGTGGCTGCCCGGCATCGGAGCCGAGCTGCTGATCCCGGGCGAACACATCCTGCCCGACGCTCCGCGGCGCGGCATCGTCGTCAACCTCGCGGAACTGCGGCTGTACCACTTCGCGACGGACGGGCGGATCGCCTCGATGCCGATCGGGATCGGCACCGAGGGAACCGAGACGCCGCTCGGCGACACCACCATCGTCAACAAGCGCAAGGATCCAACCTGGTGGCCGCCGCCGTCGATCCGTGCCGAGAAACCGGAGCTCCCGGCATCGGTCCCGCCCGGTCCCGACAACCCGCTCGGCGCCTTCGCCCTCGACCTCGGCCTGCCGCTGTACCGGATCCACGGCACCAACCGGCCCTACGGTGTGGGCCGGCGGGTAAGCCACGGCTGCATCCGCATGTATCCCGACCACATCGAGGCGCTGTTCGCGGCGGTGAAGGTGGGCACGCCGGTGCGCCTGGTCGACCAGCCGGCAAAGCTCGGCTGGCGGGACGGCCGCCTGTTCCTCGAGATGCATCCCACGCAGCAGCAGGTCGACGCCGTCGAGGCCGGCGGCGCGCTCGACGACTGGCCGCCGCAGGACCCGACCGAGCTGATCCGCTCCTTCGTGGCGGCATCCGGCCGCGACGTCCAGGTCAACTGGACGGTGGTCGACCGGATCGCCCAGGCGCGCAGCGGCGTCCCGGGGCTGATCTCGATCGGGACGGCGTTCGCGCCGGAGTGACGGGTCCCGCGCGATAGCGCCGAAGTTGATCTCCCTCAAAGCGTGCGTCCCGGCCGGCCGGCATAATGTTTCGGTCGGGCGTGCCGGCTCGGCGCGCCGACCACCCAAGGAGACGGACATGATCAAGCCGAAGCCCAGACGGCCGGCCACCGTCGCGGGATTCCCGGGATTGCCGCTGGAAGCGTTGCCGACCAGCCACGGTCACGCCCTCGCTGCCTGGATGTCGTTCAACCGCGCCTTGCTCGAAGGCGCCGGCAAGCTGCAGCAGGAAACCAGCCGCTTCGTGGTGCAGCGCCTCGAGGACGACATGGCGCGGCAGCAGCGACTGCTGGCCTGCCGCTCGCCGCAGGACCTCTGGGAGGCCTATGCCGACTTCGCCCGCCAGGCGATGCAGGACTACCGCGACGAGGCCGGGCGTCTGTCGGAAATCGCCGCCGAGGTGCAGTATGCCTGCACCGGCTTCGGCGAGATCGTCGCCGCGGACGTCACGGCGCCGGCGCGGCCCGAGGACGCCTGAACGACGGCAGAGCGGCGGCCGGCTCCCTATGGCCGGTCGGCGGACCCGCGAGGCGGGCGCTGCGGGGAGCAGTCAGCGCTGCAGCACGTAGCTGCCCGGTGCGTCGGCCAAGGCCGGCATGTCGGGCGCGGCCATCGCCGGCGGCTCCGCCGGCTGGCCGGATCGGTCAGCGAGCCAAGCCTGCCACGGCTCCCACCAGGAGCCCGCCTGCGGCGGCGTCGCCGCCTCCCAACTGTCGGGGTCGACGTAGACGTCGCCCGGCAGCTGGGTGGCCATCCGGAAGCGCCGATGCGGGTGGCCGGGCTCACTGACGATGCCCGCGTTGTGCCCGCCCGAGGTCAGCACGAAGGTCGTCTCGGCCGGCGCCAGCGCCGTGATCTTGTAGGCCGAGCGCCAGGGTGCCACGTGGTCGCGCTCGGTGCCGACCGCGAACACCGGCAACCGCAGGTCCGACAGGCTGACCGGCCGGCCGTCGACGGCGTGACGCCCCTCGGCCAGATCGTTGTTCAGGAACAGCCCGCGCAGATACTCGGAGTGCATGCGGTACGGCATCCGCGTGGCGTCGGCGTTCCACGCCATCAGGTCGTTCATCGGCTGCCGCTCGCCAAGCAGGTATTCGCGCACCAGCCGCGACCAGATAAGGTCGTTCGAGCGCAGCAGCTGGAAGGCGCCGGCCATCTGCTTGGTGTCGAGATAGCCCTGCTCCCACATCATGTCCTCCAGGAAGCGGACCTGGCTCTCGTCGACGAACAGCGTCAGCTCGCCGGCCTCGGTGAAGTCGACCTGCGCGGCAAGCAGGGTCATCGAGGCGAGCCGGCCGTCGCCGTCGCGCGCCATCGCCGCCGCCGCGATCGCCAGCAGGGTGCCGCCGAGGCAATAGCCGACGGCATGGACCCGGGCACCCGGCAACACCCGGCCGACCGCGTTCAGCGCCGCCATCACGCCGAGCCGGCGGTAGTCGTCGAGGCCGAGATTGCGCTGCTCCGGCCCGGGGTTGCGCCAGGAAACCATGAACACCGTGTGGCCGCGGCCGACCAGCCAGCGCACCAGCGAGTTCTCCGGCGACAGGTCGAGGATGTAGTATTTCATGATCCAGGCCGGCACGATCAGCACCGGCTCGGGACGCACGGCAGCGGTCGCCGGCGCGTACTGGATCAGCTCGATCAGCTCGTTGCGCCACACCACCTTGCCGGGGGTAACGGCCACGGTCCCGCCCGGAACGAAGCCCTCAGTTCCTTCCGGCGGCCGTCCGGCGATCGCACGCTCCCAGTCGGCCAGCAGGTTGGCGGCGCCGCGCTGAAGGTTAGCGCCGCCTTGGCGCAGCGTCGCCGCCTGGATCTCCGGATTGGTCGCCACGAAGTTGGCCGGCGACAGCACGTCGAGCATCTGCCGGGTCACGAAGTCGACGACCTGCTGGTGGTGCCGCGAGACGCCGGGCACGCCGGTCATGGCGTTGTGCCACCACTGCTGGGTCAGCAGGAACGACTGGTACACTAGGCTGTAAGGCTGGGTCTGCCAGGCGGCGCCGTCGAAGCGGCGGTCCTGCGGCAGCGGCAGGATGCAGGGCTCCTCGCCGACGCCGCCAGCACAACGCGCGGTGTGCAGCCACAGCCGCACCAGCTTGCGCACCGCCTTCTGCACCAGCGCCGACTGTTTGCCGGGCGAGATCGCCAGGTGGATCGCCCAGTCGCCGAACGCCTCGGCGAGGGACGCCGGCGACAGCCCGAGGGTCAGCCGCGCGATCGCGGCATGCACCTGACGATCGACCGCCTCGCCGGCGAGTCCGCCCCACAGCGGCTCCGGCGCCTCGCCGGGCTCGTCCGGGCGAAGCGCCGGATGCGCCCTCGGCACCGCTGCCGGCCCCAGCGCGGTCCCCGCCACCAGCCTCGGCACCGCCGATCCCTCCGCATTCATCGACCATCCGCTCCCATATCGGCTTCGCCCTGATCGCCCCGGGTCAACTCGGCGACCGTCGCGCGGATCTGCGCGCGAACCTCCTCGGGCTGCTGCCCGACCGCCTCGCCGAGCGTTCGCAGCGCCCGTCGCAGGCCGTGGATCTGATCGAGCAGCCCGAGCACCACCGGCACGGTCTCGCGCTCGACCGCGAGTTCGTCCTCAAGCGTCACCAGCAGGCGAAGCCGGGCGACGTCGACCTCGGCATAGAGCACCTCGGCCTCGCGACGGGCCGGCCGCACCAGTCCCTCCGCGGTCCAGGCGTGCAGCCGCTCCTCGGACAGGCCGTGGACACGGGTGATCACGGCTCGGACGTCAAGCATTGCGGCCCTCCTGTCCCGGTCCGGCATCGAGCCCGGCGCGCGGATCGTAGGCGTGGTCGCGCCGCCACGCGGTCATGAAGCTCTCCAGCTCGGGGTCGATGTGATCCGGCAGCACCACCCGCAGCGTCACCAGCTGGTCACCGGTCTTCAGCCCCTTGCCCTTCAGCCGCAGCACCCGGCCGGAACTGGAGCCCTTCGGGATCGACACCGCGACCGGTCCGTGGATGGTCGCAACCGTGATCTTGCCGCCGAGCACCGCCTCGTCGATCGACACCGGCAGCTCGACGCGAATGTCGTCGCCGTCCCGCCGGAACAGCGGGTGCGGGCGGACCGCCAGCTCGATCAGGGCATCGCCGGGCGGCCCGTCGCCCAGGCCGGGCATGCCGTGGCCGGCGAGCCGCAGGGTGAGTCCGTCGCGGGCACCGGCCGGAATGGTGACGTCAAGGGTGCGGCCGTCGGCCAGCGTGACCCGCGACCGGCCGCCGAGCGCGGCCTCCAGGAAGTCGATCTCGAGCCGGTAGGCGATGTCGCCGCCGCGGCCGCGGAAGCGGCCGCCCCGCGGTCGGCCCCCGGGGCCACCGGCCGCGGCGTCGCGGCCGAACAGCTCGGAGAACACATCGCCGAGGTCGGCGAAGTCCTCGTAGCCGCGGGAAGAGCTGTAGGGGTGCTCGCCCGGCCCGGCGCCGGCATGCGACCGGTAGTAGCCGGGTGGCGGCTGCTCGGCGCCGGACGCGTCGATCTCGCCGCGGTCGTAGCGCCCGCGGCGTTCCGGATCGCTCAGGATCTGGTGCGCCTGGGTGACCTCCTTGAAGCGCGCCTCGGCGGTGGCGTCGCCGGGATTCAGGTCGGGATGCAACGCCTTGGCGAGCTTGCGGTACGCCTTGCGGACCTCGTCCTGCTTGGCTGTCGGCGCCACGCCCAGGATCTCGTAGGGACTCTTCGCCATGCCCGGCACCCGTCACTCCGCCGCGTTGCGCAGGTCGATGCCCGGGACAGCGGCGGCGGCGGCCGGGCGCTCGCCCAGGAACGAAGCGATCGCCTCGCGGTCGAGGGTTTCCCGCCGCTCCAGCTCCTGGATCAATCGCTCGATCGGCGCGCGGTTCCGGGCGATGACCTCGGCCGCGCGGACCTCTGCGTCGTGCAGGATCCGCCGAACCTCGAGGTCGACCTCGTGTGCGGTGCCGTCGCTGAACTCGCGGGGCTGTGCCATTTCGCGGCCGAGGAACGGATGCTCGTCGCTCTGCCGCAGGTCGACCGGCCCGAGCCGATCCGACATGCCCCAGCGCGAGACCATGGCGCGCGCCAACCGCGTCGCCTGCCGGATGTCGTCGTCGGCACCGGAACTGACATCCCCGAGCAGCGCCCGCTCGGCCGCGCGGCCGCCGAGCAGCACCGCCAGGCGGTCCTCCAGCTCGAGGCGCGACTGGGTGTAGCGTTCCTGCTCCGGGATCATGTGGGTGCCACCCAGCGCGCGGCCGCGCGGGATGATGGTGACCTTGTAGACCGGGTCGGCGTCCGGGAGGGCGTGCGCCACCGCGGTGTGCCCGGCCTCGTGCACGGCCAGGCGATGCTTCTCGGCCGGCCGAATCGTGAGCTTGCGCTCCATGCCCATCATCACCCGGTCGCGGGCGGCGTCGACATGGCTCATGGCGATGCGGTCCTTGCCGTCGCGGGCGCAGGCGATCGCCGCCTCGTTCATCAGGTTCTTCAGGTCGGCGCCGGAGAAGCCCGGGGTGCCGGCCGCGATCACCGCGACGTCTACGTCCTCGGCCAGCGGCTTGCCCTTGCAATGCACCTTCAGGATCGCCTCGCGCGCCGTCCGGTCCGGCAGGTCGAGGGTGACGTGGCGGTCGAACCGGCCGGGCCGCAGCAGCGCCGGATCGAGCACGTCCGGCCGGTTGGTCGCGGCCAGCACGATCACCGCCTCGTGGCCCTCGAAGCCGTCCATCTCCGAGAGGATCTGGTTCAGGGTCTGCTCGCGCTCGTCATGGCCGCCGCCGAAGCCGGCGCCGCGCACCCGGCCGATGGCGTCGAGCTCGTCGATGAACAGGATGGACGGCGCCCGCTTCTTGGCCTCGTCGAACATCGAACGCACCCGGCTGGCGCCGACGCCGACGAACATCTCGATGAATTCGGAGGCCGAGATGCTGAAGAACGGGACACCGGCCTCGCCCGCCAGCGCCCGCGCCAGCAGCGTCTTGCCGGTCCCCGGCGGGCCCATGAGCAGGATGCCGCGCGGCGGCTCGGCGCCGAGCCGCCGGTAGCGCTCCGGATCGCGCAGGAACTCCACCAGTTCGGCAACCTCGCGCTTGGCATTGTCCTGACCGGCGACGTCGGCGAATGTCACCGGCTTGGCTTTGGCGTCCTCCTTGCCGGCGCGTCCCTTCAGGAAGTCCTCGACCCCCCCGCCGCCCAGCCCGCCGAGGCCGCCGCCCATGGCGCCGCGCGAAAGCCGGGTCCAGAAAACCAGATAGATCCCGACGAACACCAGCCAGGGCAGCATCGACAGCCACCAGCGGCCGCCGTCGTCCGGTGCCAGGGCGGTCACGGCGACGCCGTGCTGCTCGAGGGCCGGCAGCAGCCCGGGATCGCCGGTCGACGGCACCCGGCTGGCAACGGTCGCCACGGCGACGCCGGGCTGGACTTCCGCCGGCGCGGCTAGACCCGCGGTGATCTCGTCGCCGCGCAGCGTCACGCTCTCGACGCCGCCTTCGGCCACCAAGGCCTTGAAGCTCGTATAGGGGATCGGCGCCGTCGTCGGCGGCTGCGCGGCCTGACGGGAAGCCAGCCAGAACGGCAGCAGCAACCCCGCCGCCAGCAGCACGATCCAGATCCAGCGACGCTCCACCGCTCACCGTCCATGGCCACCACGCGGATCGTCAGATCCGCCGAGTCACTGGTAGCGCGGAGCACCGGCCCGGTCCTTGACCTGGGTCAAGCAGCGCCGCGCGGCACGATTCCCCGAATAGAGCGCCCGGACAATATTTCGCGGCGCACGCCGATGGCGCGGATGCGCGGATTGTGATCTCTTCCGCGGGCTCCCGAGGTGGGAGCCTTGCCGTATAGGGGGCTCTGGCATGGCGATCGTCGACGACATTGTCTCACGGCTGACCGGCGAGTTTCTCGACGACGCGAGTGACCGGCTGTCACGCGCGCAGATCGCTCTCAATGATCTGGCGAACCGGCCGAAAGATCCCCGCCCCCTGCTGTTGGATCTGGCCCGCGAGATCCACAATCTGAAGGGTGCCGGCAAGACCTTCGGCTTCCCCACCATCTCGCTGGTTGCCGACCGCTTCGAGGACTACCTGGAGGCCAGCGCCGACCTGCAGCCGCTACCGGTGTCGCAGCTGCAAAAGTTCGCGGATGCGCTGCTCGACCTCGTCGAGCTCGGGCGCAATCCCGACCCGGACCGCACCGCGGCTGTGCTACGCGCGCTGCCGGTATTCTTCGAGTTCGACCCGGACAGCGTGGTCGGCAGGCCGGGCCGTGCCCTGGTCGTGACGCGGGCGCGCACGTTGGGGCACATGCTGGCCCGCGAGCTCGCCAACTGCGGCTATCGCGCCCAGACCGCCTCCGATCCGTTCGAGGCGCTGCGCTTCGCGGTCGCCGAAAAGCCCGATATCGTGCTGACCTCGGCGGTGCTGGACGGCATGCCCGGCATCGACCTGCTGCGGACGCTGCGCACGATCCGCTCGACCGCCACGCTGCCGGTCGCGGTGGTGACGTCGTTCGAGGCCGGCCACCCCGAGTTGGCGGGCCTGCCGAACGACGTGCCGGTGGTGCGGCTGGGCAAGGCCCTTGCCGACGACCTCGCCGCCGTGCTGACCACGGCCGGCGAACTGCCGGTCAAGGGCTGAGGATCTCCAGCCGCGATAAGCCGGCGCTTACGCAGCCTGCACGATGCCGGCGGCCTTCACGCTGTCGTCGACGAACGGCTCGAACTTCTTGAAGTTCGCCTCGAACCGGCCGCACAGGTCCTGGGCGGTGGCGTCGTAGGCCTTCTTGTCGTCCCAGGCGCCGCGCGGCAGCAGCACCTCGCTGGGAACGTCCGGGCAGGCCTCCGGCACCAGCAGCCCGAAGCGGCCGTCCTCGCGCACCGGCGCCGCCGACAACCGGCCGTCCAGCGCCGCCCGCACCATCGCCCGGGTGTAGGCGATCTTCATGCGGTCGCCGCCGCTGCCGGCACGGCCGCCGGACCAGCCGGTGTTGACCAGCCAGCAGGTGGCGCCGTGGGCGGCGATCTTGTCGCGCAGCATGGCGCCGTAGACCGACGGGTGGCGCGGCATGAACGGCGCGCCGAAGCAGGTCGAGAAGGTCGCCTGCGGCTCCTTGCCGAGACCCTTCTCGGTGCCGGCGACGCGCGCCGTGTAGCCCGACAGGAAATGATACATCGCCTGCTCGGGGGTGAGCTTGGAGATCGGCGGCAGCACGCCGAAGGCGTCGGCCGTCAGCATCACCACGTTGGCCGGGTGACCGGCGACCCCGGTGGCGGAGGTGTTGGGGATGAAGTCGATCGGATAGCAGGACCGGGTGTTCTCGGTCAGGCGGTCGTCGTCGAGCAGCAGCGCCCGGCTGACCGGGTCGTGCACCACATTCTCCAGCACCGTGCCGAAGCGGTGGCTGGCGGCCCAGATCTCGGGCTCGGCCTCGGCCGACAGCCGGATGACCTTGGCGTAGCAGCCGCCCTCGAAGTTGAAGATGCCGTTGTCCGACCAGCCGTGCTCGTCATCGCCGATCAGGGTGCGGGTGCCGTCCGCCGACAGCGTGGTCTTGCCGGTGCCGGACAGCCCGAAGAAGACCGCCACGTCGCCCTTCGGGCCGACATTGGCCGAGCAGTGCATCGGCATGACGCCCTGCTCGGGGAGCAGGTAGTTGAGCACGCCAAAGATCGACTTCTTGATCTCACCGGCATACCAGCTGCCGCCGATCAGGATCACCCGGCGGTCGAAGTCGACCAGGATGAAGGTGCCGGAGTTCACCCCGTCGTCCTTGCCGCGCGCGGTCAGGCCCGGCGCGTGCAGGATCGTGAAGGCCGGCTCGAAGCCCACTAGCGCCGCCGGCTCCGGCCGGATGAACATGTTGCGGGCGAACAGGTTGTGCCAGGCGGTCTCGGTGACCACCCGGACCGGCAGCCGGAACGCCGGGTCGGCGCCGGCCCAGCAGTCGAGCACGTAGGCGTCGCGGCCCTGGTAGTAGGCGCTGACGCGGCCGTGCATGGCGTCGAACATCTCGCGCGAGATCGGCTGGTTGATGTTGCCCCAGTCGACCGTGTCGTGGGTCTTGACGCTGTCGACGATGAACTTGTCCTTCGGCGACCGTCCGGTGTGCTCGCCGGTGGTGACCAGCAGCGCGCCGCCGGCGGTCACCACGCCCTCGCCGCGGCGGATCGCCTCCTCGTAGAGTGCCGCCGGACCCAGGTTCCAGCGGATCGACTTCAGATGGGTCAGGCCGTGTTTCTCGAGCCCGGAACGGCCCGCCTGCTCGCCGACGAAATGCACCGTGTTTCCTCCACCCTCGCGCAGCCATTGCGTCCGGCCGCATGATGTCCGAATTGGATAGGGGACCAGCAACTGGAACGCAACGCCCGACGACTGCCGGCGTTCCCGGCGCGCGGCGGCGGCACCGCCGAGCCGGCGGCGCTGCGACGTTCGGTCGCTACTGGTATGGTGATACCCTCGGCCCCATGGTCTCAGCCGCGCAGGACCGCCACACCCGGCAGTTCCTTGCCCTCCATCCACTCCAGGAAGGCGCCGCCGGCGGTCGACACGTAGGAGAAGCGTTCGAGGACGCCGGCATGAGCGAGGGCCGCCACGGTGTCGCCGCCGCCGGCGACCGTCAGCAGCCGGCCCTGGTCGGTCAGCTCGGCGGCCGCCTTGGCGAGCGCGGTGGTGCCGGCGTCGAACGGCTCGATCTCGAAGGCGCCGAGCGGGCCGTTCCACACCAGGGTGCGGCAGGTCGCCAGGCGCTCGGCCATCGCCGCCACGGTGGCCGGGCCGACGTCGAGGATCATCGAGCCGGCCGGCACCGCGTCGACCGTCACCACCTTGGTGGCGACGCCCGGCGCCAGCTTCTCGGCGACCACCGCGTCGATCGCCAGCAGCACCTCGCAGCCCTTGGCCTCGGCCTTGGCGAGGATGCCGCGGGCGGTGTCGGCGAGGTCGCGCTCGGCGAGCGACGCGCCGATCTCCAGTCCCTTGGCGAACAGGAAGGTGTTGGCCATGCCGCCGCCGATCGCCAGCACGTCGACCCTCTCCACCAGGTTGCCGAGAAGGTCCAGCTTGCTCGACACCTTGGAGCCGCCGACCACCGCCGCCACCGGCCGGGTCGGCGCGTCCAGCGCCCGGGTCAACGCATCCAGCTCGGCCTGCATCAGCCGCCCGGCATAGGCCGGGCGCCGCCGCGCCACGCCGTCGATCGAGGCATGCGCGCGGTGCGCCGCCGAAAAGGCGTCGTCGACATACAGGTCGCAGAGGGCCGCCAGGGCATCGGCGAAGGCCGGGTCATTGGCCTCCTCCTCGGCATGAAAGCGCAGGTTCTCCAGCAGTGCCACCTCGCCGTCGGCGAGCGCTTCGACGACCGCCTCGGCAGCAGCCCCGATGCAGTCGTCGGCGAAAGCCACCTTGCGGCCGACTGCGGCCGACAGCGGCTCGACCAGCGGCGCCAGCGACATCCCGGGATCGCGCTTGCCCTTCGGCCGCCCGTAGTGCGAGGCGACGATCACCCGCGCCCCCTTGCCGGCCAGCTCGCGCACGGTCGGGGCGGCGCGCTCGATGCGCGTGGCATCGGTGACGCGGCCGTCCTTCATCGGAACGTTGAGGTCGAGCCGGACCAGCACCCGACGGCCGGCGACCTCCACCTGATCCAGGGTCCTGAACGCCGGCATCTCCGCGGTTTCCCATACAGCGAACACGTCGGCCGGATGTGCCACACCCCCGCCCGGGGGGCAAGGGGCGGTGGGACTGCTGGTCATGCGGCTGGTCTCCGTTGGCGGATGGCATCTTGACCGGACCGCCTGCGACCCCACGCTATTCCCATGGCCCGCCCGATCCCACCGCTTCCGAAGCCGTTGATCGCCGCCGCCTATGGTGCCGCCCAGGTGGCCCGTGTCGGCTGGTATCTCGGGCAGTACGCCGCCACCCGGCGCTGGCTTGCCGAGGTCGAGGACCGGCGGCGACCAAGCCTGCGCAGCCGCCTCGCCGGCGCCCGGATCCAGGCCGAGCTGGCGCGCCGCGCCGTCGCACTGCTACGCCGCGACTTCGGCAACGTCGCCGCCGGGATCTACCCGATGCCGACAGGGCTGGCACCGCGGCCGCTGAGCGCCGCGCGCGACGCGCTGCGGTACTGGCGTGACCTTCCCGCGGTGGCGTTGCGGCGCCGCCGGCGCCGAGCGCGGCCGGGTGAAACGCCGGCGGCAGTCGTCGCCGCTGCCGACCTTCCCGACTATTATCGCCAGAGCTTCCACGACCAGTCCGGTGGCTGGCTGACCGCCCAATCCGCCGCCCTCTACGACACCCAGGTCGAGATCCTGTTCGGCGGCCTCGCCGACGCCATGCGCCGGCAGGCGCTGCCGCCGCTGGCCCGCTGGCTGCAGGCGCGGGGAGCCGCGGACGGCCGGGGAGCGACACTCCTGGACCTGGGCACCGGCACCGGCGCGATGCTCGCGACTGTGGGCCGCGGCTTTCCGGCCTTGGCGTTGCAGGCGGTGGATCTTTCGGCCGCGTATATCGAGGAGGCGAGCCGGCGCCTGGGCGGGCGGGCGGTACTGTGGCACCGGGCCCCGGCCGAGGCCCTGCCCCTCGCCGACGGCTCGGTCGATCTGGTGACGGCGACCTACCTGCTGCACGAGCTGCCGCCGGAGGTCCGCGCGGCGGTGCTCGGCGAGGCGGCGCGGGTGCTGCGGCCCGGCGGCCGGATGGTGATCGTCGACTCCCTGCAGCTCGGCGACGCCCCTGCCCTCGACCCGCTGCTGCGCGGCTTTCCCGAGTATTTCCATGAGCCGTATTACGCGAGCTGGGTGGCCGCCGACGTCCCGGCGCTGCTTGCCGCTGCCGGCCTGGCATCGGCCGGCACCGAGCTCGCCTATCTCTCAAAGGTCTTCGTTGCCGACCGGACTTAGCCTCGCTGTCCCGAGCAAATTGTCTTGCGATTGCCGTCGGCATACATATGTACATATAATATGGACATATGTACCGTTGAGGTGATCATGTCGAAGACGATGGGAGCAGCTCAGTTCAAGGCCGCCTGCCTGCGGGTCATCGATGACATGAACCGTGACGGCGAGCCGGTCACGATCACCAAACGCGGGCGGCCCGTGGCGGTCCTCTCGCCGGTGACGTCCGAACGCCGCGCCACCTCGGTCATCGGCGCGATGGCAGGGTCGGTACTGCGATATGACGATCCTTTCGCTCCAGCAGTCGGGCCGGACGAATGGGGTGCCCTTCGCTGATGGTGGTCGACACCCATGTGCTCATCTGGGCGGTCCAAGGCGACGGTCGATTGGGTCAGACGGCGCGCCGTCTGATCGACGAGGCTGCCACCGCCGGCGAGTTGCAAGTGCCGGCGATCACTCCATGGGAGATCGCCGTGCTGGCGCAGCGGGGACGACTTGCCCTCGGGCGCGACGTCGGAGCATGGCTCGAGGACGTCCTGTCGCTGCCGGGCATCCGGCTCTCACCGCTCGCTCCGGCCATCTGCGTGGAGAGCGTGCGATTGCCGGGCGATCTGCACGGTGATCCCGCGGACCGGCTGATCATCGCCACGGCGCGCCATGCCGGTTTGCCGCTGATGACCGCCGACCGGGCCATTCTGGCCTACGCGGCGGCCGGCCACGTTCGCATCATCGACGCCTCCAGATGATGACGGCGGCGTGCCGCATTGTGCGAGAGGGAGGGATCGCCTCAGGCGCGGTCGCGCAGCGCCGTGTCGCCCTGCATCGATGCGCAGTGGGCGCAGCAGAAGATCGCACCGCCCTCCTCGACGCCGTGGCCGATGATCCGGCAGTCGCAATGCGCGCAATGCGGCGCCAGGGCGTGGATCGCGCATTCGAAGCTGTCGAAGGTGTGGGTGCGGCCGTCCTTCATCACCTGGAAGGCCTTGTCGTAGTCGTTGCCGCAGACATCGCAGTAAGCCATGACGTCCTCCTCGATCGGTTCCCGTCGCTCCGCAGGCGGCGGGTGCCGCATTCGCCCTGCAACGGGCCGCGGACGCGGAATGTTCCGCCGTGCAGCGGCCGTGCTAGGCTGCGGCGCGCCGCGGGCCGAGACCGCGAGGTGGCCGGGCCGGGTGCCTGCCGCATGGGGCCCGCCGTTCGCGGGGCTGCCGCCGGGCGCGACTGACCGGGAATGGAGTCGATGCTGATCTTCGAATTGGCCGTCGTCGGATCGCTGATCCTGCTGAACGGCTTCTTTGCCATGTCCGAACTGGCCGTCGTGTCCTCCCGCAAGGGGCGCCTGCAACAGATGGCGCAGAACGGCAACCGTGGTGCCCGGCGCGCCCTCAGACTGGCGGAGGATCCCACAGGCTTCCTGTCGACGGTGCAGGTCGGCATCACCCTGGTCGGCGTGCTCGCCGGCGCCTACAGCGGTGCCACACTGGCGGAGCCCCTGGCCGATTTTCTGCAGGCGCTGCCTTGGATCGAAGCCTCGGCGGACGAACTGGCCTTCACGATCGTGGTGGCGGCGATCACCTACCTGTCGCTGATCGTCGGCGAGCTGGTGCCGAAGCGGCTGGCGCTCAACAACGCCGAGGGCATCGCGGCGCTGGTCGCTCCAGTTCTCGCCTTCCTCGCCCGGATCGGCGCGCCGTTGGTCTGGCTGATGCGGGTCTCGACCGAGGCGATCCTGGCGGTGCTGCGGGTCAAGGGCGAGCCCGGCAGCACGGTAACCGAGGAGGAGGTCAAGTCGCTGATCGCCGAAGGCACGAGCGCCGGCGTGTTCGCACCCGCCGAGAAGGACATGATCGACCGCGTGCTGCGGCTCGCCGACCGCTCGGTCCGGTCGATCATGGTGCCGCGGCCGGAGGTGTTCTGGCTCGACGCCGACGATCCCGCCGCAGCCATCCTCGACGAGATCCGTGACAGCGGGCATTCGCGGTTCCCGGTGGCGCGCGGCGACGTCGACGACACCATCGGCGTGGTGCACGCCAAGGACCTGCTCGACCAGCAGCGCCGGACCGGCGGTATCGACGTCGCCGCCGCCATGCGCCAGCCGATGTATGTCAACGACGCCATGCCGATCCTGAAGCTGCTCGACCGCTTCCGCTCCTCCAACGTCCACATGGCGATCGTGCTCGACGAACACGGCACCGTCGAGGGCGTGGTGACGCCACTCGACATCCTCACCGCCATCGCCGGCGACCTGCCGGAGCGCAGTGGCGACGACGAGCCGGACGCGGTGCGGCGCGAGGACGGTTCGTGGCTGCTGGACGGCCGCATGGCGATCGACGAGGTCGAGCGCACGCTCGGCACCGATGGCATGGCGGACCGGGGCGACTTCGAGACGCTCGCCGGCTTCGTGCTGCACCGGCTCGGCCATATCCCGGCGCCGGGCGAGCACTTCATCTGGCAGGGCCGGCGCTTCGAGGTCGTCGACCTCGACCGCCGCCGCATCGACAAGGTGATGGTGTCGCAATTGCTGGAGGACGGGTGACCGGCAACGTGGTGCCGGCGCGGGAGTGGCGGTCTACCTGTACGGGTCGGCCGCGTCGCGCAGGCCGTCGCCGAAGAAGTTGAAGGCCAGCACCACCAGGATCACCGGGATCACCGGCGCCATGATCCAGGGGTAGAGCTCGACCGCGTTGATGTTCTGCGCCTCGGTCAGCAGCACGCCCCAGGAGGTGATCGGCGGGCGCAGGCCGAGGCCGAGAAAGCTGAGCGCGGTCTCGCCCAGGATCATGGTCGGGATCGACAGCGTCGCCGAGGCGATCAGGTGGCTCATGAAGCTCGGCAGCAGGTGGCGGCCGATGATCCGCCTGGGCTTCGCCCCCATCAGCTCGGCGGCGACGCAGAAATCCTCCTCGCGCAGCGCCAGCAGCTTGGAGCGCACCGCCCGCGCCAGGCCGGTCCAGTCGAGCAGTCCGAGGATCAGGGTGATGCCGAAATAGACGACGATCGGGCTCCAGGTCACCGGCAGCGCCGCCGACAGCGCCATCCACAGCGGCAGCTCCGGGAACGAGCGCAGCACCTCGATCACCCGCTGGATCGCCGCGTCCAGCCAGCCGCCGTAGTAGCCGGCGATGCCGCCGATGACGATGCCGAGCACGAAGCTGACGGCGACGCCGATCAGCCCGACGGTCAGCGAGATGCGGGTGCCGTAGACGATGCGCGAGAACATGTCGCGCCCCAGCCGGTCGGTGCCGAGCAGGAACAGCGTGCCGCCGGCCGCCGGGCACACCAGGTGCAGGTCGGCCTTGAAAAGCCCCCAGAACTCGTAGGGATCGCCCGAGCAGAAGAACCGCAGCGGCTGCGGCTTGTCAGGATTTGTGACGTATTCGCGCTTCAGGGTCCGCAGGTCGAGCTCGTAGTCGAGGCCGAGCACATAAGGTCCGACGAAGCGGCCGTCGCGGAACAGGTGCACGCCCTGCGGCGGCGCGTAGATGAACTCGGTGTTGCGGGTCGCCAGCGCGTAGGGTGCGATCAACTCGGAGATCAGCACCGAAGCGTAGAGCAGCAGCAGGAAGGCGCCCGAGGCGACCGCGAGGCGATGGCGGCGCAGCTTCCACCACATCATCCGCCACTGCGACGCCATGTAGTAGCGTTCCTGCTGCGGCGTCAGGGCCTCGTCGAAGGACGGGTTGAACGGCGCCCGGTCGACGAAGTGGCGGGCGCGGGGGCGTGGTTCGTCGGTGGCGCTCATCGTGAAGTGCCTCCGCCGAGCCGGATGCGCGGGTCGAGCCAGGCGAGCGCCAGGTCGGACAGCAGCATGCCGACCACGGTCAGCGCCGCCAGGAACATCAGGAACGAGCCGGCGAGATACATGTCCTGGCTCTGCAGCGCCTTGATGAGCATCGGCCCTGTCGTCGGCAGCGAAAGCACCATGGCCACCACCGCCGAGCCGGACACCACCTGAGGCAGCATGTTGCCGATGTCGGAGATGAACGGATTCAGCGACATGCGGAGCGGATATTTCAGCAGCGCCCGCATCGGCGGCAGGCCCTTGGCGCGGGCGGTGATCACATACTGCTTCTGCAGCTCGTCCAGCAGGTTGGCGCGCAGCCGCCGGATCATCGACGCGGTACCCGAGGTGCCGATCACCAGCACCGGCACCCACAGATGCTCCAGCACCGACAGGATCTTGCCCCAGGTCCAGGGCTGGTCGATGTAGACCGGGTCCATCAGCCCGCCGATCGAGGTGCCGAACCAGATGTTGGCGAAATACAGCAGCACCAGCGCCAGCAGGAAGTTCGGCGTCGCCAGGCCGATGAAGCCGATGAAGGTGAGGCCGTAGTCGCCCCAGCTGTACTGGTGGGTCGCCGAGTAGATGCCGATCGGGAAGGACACCAGGTAGATGAACAGGATGGTGCCGAAGTTCAGGATGATCGTCAGCATCACCCGGTCGCCGACCACGTCGGCCACCGGCAGCTGGTATTCGAAGCTGTAGCCGAAGTCGCCGCGCAGCATCCCGACCGCCCACACCAGGTACTGCTCCCAGTATGGCCGGTCGAGACCATACTGCGCCCGCAGCGCGGCGATCTTGGCGACGTCGACGTTCTCGCCCTGGCTCTCCATCTCGGCGATCAGCGTCGACAGGTAGTCGCCCGGCGGCAGCTGGATGATGATGAAGGTGATGATGCTGATCGCGACCAGCGTCGGGACCATGATCAGCAGGCGGCGCACCAGATAGTCGAACATGCCCTAGCTCCGGCTCCGCACGGCCGCGGTCAGCACCGATTCGGGCGTCCGCGGACGCGGCGGGCCGAAGAAGAAGGTGTCGGGGCGGTATACCCCGAAATGCGCGCCCGGCTCCCAGGCGTAGACGCCCTGTACCGGCACGTTGTGCAGTTCGAGATCGACCACGATCGGCTGCAGCACGCCGGCGACCAGGCCGATGCTGAAGGTCTGCTCGGCCCAGATGTCGAGCATCTGGCGCCAGATCGCGGTGCGCTCCGCACGCGAGCCGGCGCTGCGCCAGGCCCGGTACAGGTCCATCAGCTGCCGGGCCTCCGGCAGCGCCGGCAGTTCGCCGGCAGCACCACCGGTCTGGTAGTACTGCCCCCAGCGCGGCCACATGTACTGGGTCTGGTCGGTCGGCGCGAAGGCTTGCGGGCTGGTGTCGGCGGTCGCCAGGCCGTTCTCGATGCCCGACCAGATCGACATCAGGGTCTTGCCGGCGAACACCCGGTTGCGGAACACGGTGCGCTGGGTCGGCCGGCTGTACAGCTTGATGCCCACCGCCATCCAGCCGTCATGGATCAGCTCCAGGACGTCGGTCTGCTCGGTGCTCTCGCCGGCGGTCTCGACCACGATCTCGGCCGGCCGGCCGTCGGGTAGCAACCGCACACCGCGGCTGTCGCGCTCTGTAAGGCCGATGGCGTCGAGCAGGGCGTTCGCGGCCGCCGGGTCGTAGTTCGCCCAGCGCTCGCGCAGCCCGTCGCGGTGCAGCGGCGAGCTCGGCAGCACGGTGTCGTTCCCGTCCAGCGCCAGGCCGTAGTAGATGACCTCGTTGATCTCGTGGCGGTTGATCGCCAGCGACAGCGCGTGACGGAACCGGACGTCGCGCATCAGCGTGCGCCACACCGGGTCCTCGGCGTTCATGTTCGGGTACAGCGACAGGTGCGAGCCGTAAGCGGTGCGCCAGAGATAGGTCTCGTAGCCCGAGCGCGTCTCGGACTGCCGCAGGAAGGTGTAGTCGTCGAACGACAGGTAGCGCGCCTGCAGCCCGGCATCGCCGGCCCCGGTCTTGGCCGGGATCAGGCCCGGAGCGGCGACCTGGAACACCACCTCGTCGATATAGGGCAGCTGGAGCCCCTCCGCGTCGACGCGATGGAAGAACGGGTTGCGGCGGAACACGAAGCGGTCGGCGGGTGACTCGGTCACCGCCACCCAAGGCTGCAGCGTCGGCAGCGCCGGGTTGTCGAAGTTGTAGAGGTTGTCGAGCTTGTTGTGCAGCGAAGCCCAGTTGCGCTGGTGATGCTTCTTGACGAGCTTGTCGAGGGCGGCCGGCTCGGCATAGTCGCCGTGCATCGGCTTCAGGTAGTGCGCCGGCCGGTACAGGTAGAGCGGCCGGGCGCCGGCCAGCGCCGGCAGGAACTCCGGGTTCGGCTTCGACCAGGAATAGCGCACCACGGTCGGCGACAGGATCTCGACCCGCGGCGCCTCGCCGTCGAGCATGAGCTCGCTCGGCGGGCCGGTCGGCGACAGCGCCTTGTTGCCGGCGACGTCCTCCCAGAAATACCGGAAGTCCTCGGTGGTGAAGGGATGGCCGTCGGACCAGCGGTGGCCCTCGCGCAGCGTGAAGGTGAAGACCCTGTCGTCGCGGACCTCGACCGCCGCCGCCAGGTCGGGCACCAGATCGAAGCTGCCCGGACGGTAGCCGACCAGCCGGGCGTAGCCGTAGACGACCATCAGCCGGCTGTCCTTGTCCCGGCCCATGATCATCGGCAGGGTGCCGCCGTACTGGCCCGGCTCCTTGCCCTCGGCACCGAGATCGACCACCCAGGGCTGCTTCGGCAGCCGCTCGGCGACCGGCGGCAGCCGGCCGGCGGCGACGCTCTCGGCCAGGATCGGCGGCTCGCGGTAGCCATCCGCCCCGACGGCGGCCACCGGCATGAGGCCGGCCAGGACCAGCCAGACCGCCCCTGCGCAGGCCGCCGCGAACCGGGCCACGACGCGCCGCCGGCTCACGACGCCAGCCTCAGGTTGAGAATGCGCGGGTCGGCGCGCACGAAATGCTCGCCGCCGAGGTCGACGAAGGCCGGGCGGCTGTCGTCGTCGATGGTGAACGGGGCCGGCCATTCGGCGGGACGCGAGGCGCGCTCGTCCATGATGCGCGAGAAGTCGAGGGGACGGTCGAGGCTGGGGTCGGGGACCGCCGCCAGCAGCGCCCGGGTGTAGGGGTGCACCGGGTTGCGGAACAGCTCCTCGCGCGGCGCCAGCTCGACCAGCCGCCCGGCGCACATCACGGCGATGCGGTCGGCGATGTAGTCGACCACCGCCAGGTTGTGCGAGATGAACAGGTAGGTGAGACCCAGCTTGGCCTTCAGGTCCTTCAGCAGGTTCAGCACCTGCGCCTGGATCGAGACGTCGAGCGCCGACACCGGCTCGTCGCAGATCAGCATCGGCGGCCGCAGCGCCAGGGCGCGGGCGATGCCGATGCGCTGGCGCTGGCCGCCGGAGAAGCTGTGCGGATACCGGCTGAGGTGCCGGGCATCGAGGCCGACCAGCTTCATCAGCTCGGACACCATCTCGCGCCGCCAGGCCGGGGTGCCGATGCCGTGGATCACCAGCGGCTCGGCAATGATGTCGAACACCGGCATGCGCGGGTTGAGCGAGCCGAACGGATCCTGGAACACGAATTGCAGCTTGCGCCGGAACCGGGTCAACGCCGAGCCCTGCAGCGCCAGAACGTCGAGCGGACCGTCGTCGTCGGTGAAGGTGACCCGGCCGGCGTCGGGGCCGACGGCGCGCATGATGACCTTCGACAGCGTCGTCTTGCCGCAGCCGGACTCCCCGACCAGCCCGAGGCATTCGCCGCGGCGCACCTCGAAGGATACGTCGTCCAGCGCCGCCACCTGGCGCGCCTGGGTCCCGAGCAGCCCGGCCTTGCGGATCGAGTAGGTCTTGCTGATGCCCTCGACGGACAGCATCGGCGCCTGCTGCGCGGCACCGCTCCGCACCAGGTCGGCCTGGTCCGCAGAGCCGGCCAGCAGGTGGCCGGTCTCCGCCTTGATCTCGCGCAGCGGCCGCAGCCGCTCGCCCGGCGCCATGTCGAACCGCGGCACCGCCGCCATCAGCGCCTTCAGGTAGGGATGCTGCGGCCGGCGGAAGATGTCCTCCACGTCGCCCGATTCCATGACCCGGCCGCGGTACATCACCACCACCTCCTCGGCGACGTTTGCGACCACCCCGAGGTCGTGGGTGATCAGCAGCAGCGCCATGTGCAGCTCCTGCTGCAGGTCGCGGATCAGCTTGAGGATCTGTGCCTGGATGGTGACGTCGAGCGCGGTCGTCGGCTCGTCGGCGATCAGCAGCGCCGGCCGGCAGACCAGCGCCATCGAGATCATGGCGCGCTGGCGCAGCCCGCCGGACAGCTCGAAGGGGTAGGTGCGCAGCGCCCGGTCGGGATCCGGGAAGCCGACCAGCCGCAGCATGTCGCGGGTCAGCTCGCGCGCCTCGGTCGAGGACACGTCGCGATGCAGCTCCAGCGCCTCGCCGACCTGGTCGCCGACCGTGTGCAGCGGCGACAGCGAGGTCATCGGTTCCTGGAAGATGATCGAGATCCGGCCGCCGCGCAGGTCGCGCATCGCCCGCCCGTCGGGCGCCAGCCGCACGATGTCGGTGATGGTGCCGGGCTTGTCCGGATCGGCGAACAGGATCGACCCGCCGAGGACCCGCGCCGGACGCGGCAGCAGGCTCATGATCGCCTGGCTGACCACCGACTTGCCGGAGCCGGACTCACCGACCAGCGCCACGGTGCCGCCACGCCGGATCTGGAACGACACGCCGTCGACCGCCACCAGCCGGCCCTCCGGCAGGTCGAAGCCGACCCGGAGGTCGTTGACGCGCAGCAGTGGCGTGACGCGGTCGGTCATTCGGTCCCCACCCGCTCCACCCGCTCCGGCACCGTCCCCCCCGGTACCCCGGCGCCGGAGGAGAGCCCCAGCGCCCGCAGATTCTCCCGGGTCACGTCCGAAAGCGCAAGGCGGTTACGCGCCGCCGCCTCGGCCACCCGCTCGGCCACGATCGCGAAGTCCTGCAGGCTGGATTCCAGCGACATCGACGCCCCGCCGCCACGCAGCTTCATCTGCATCCAGCCGGCTTCCTTGTCACGCCGGGTCGCGAAATACCGCAGATCCAGGTCGGCGAGGTCAGACCAGGCGATCACCGCCCCGAGCGGCCCGGTGGTGCGGATGCCGGTCTCGTCGACCTCGACGACCGTCACCGAGCGCAGCCAGGTGCGGCCGAGGTAGATCGCGAACAACACGCCGAGCCCGCCGAACACGAAGCCGAGCCAGGACACCATCGGCACCGACAACGCCGGGCCGCCGGTCAGCGCCAGGCCGAAACCGCCGCGCGCGTAGTCCCATCCTATGGCGCTCCGATCGTAGCGGTGCGTCGTCACCCCGTCCTCCGAGTCTCGGTCCCCACCGACAGCGGCACCCCGACGGCCGCGAGGGCCGCCGCCGGGTCCAGCCACCGCACGGCCGCATGTCCGGCGAGCGCGGCGAGCAACGGCCGCCACGCCCGCCATGCCGCAGCACCGGTGACGAGGTGATGGGACAGGATTCCGATCGGTCCGTCCACCCGCGATTCGCCACACCGGCGGGCATGATCCTCGCCGGGCGCGACCGCCGGTACGCCGATCCATCCGGCGAGGGTCTCGGCAGCGGCCTCTGCGGAGATCGGCGCCCGCCCGGCGCGCCAGTCGATCAGGTCGAGATGGGTGTCGAGCCGCGGCACCGCGGCCGGCGGCGGCAGCCGTCCCCGCACCGCGAAGCCCGACAGCGCCGTCACCCCGGTCTCCGGCAGCCGCCCGAGCAGGTCGTCGCCGATGCGGTTCCAGGGCGGCACGAGGCAGGGCAGCGCACGCTCTCCGGCCAGCGCGCAGAGCCGCCGGCGGGCGTCGGCGATCTCCGCCAGCCGGACCGCGGCCGGCCGCTCGGGGCCGAGTTCCGATTTCTTCGCCAATGGTGCCGAATGGTCGGCGTGCAGCCAGCCATGCACCAGCAGGCGTGCCGGTCCGCCGGCGAGTGCCGCGACCGCGTCCGGCACCAGGCGGCCGGGGATCGCCGCCAGGCCGGGTGCCACGCCGTGCTCGCCGAGCGCGTCGAGCAGGGCGGCGAGCGCCGGGGTCGCACGCTCCAGGTCGTCGTCGCGCCACCACAGGTCGATGCACCTGCCGGCGGCGCCGACGGCGTCCAGGGCGGCGTGGAGCCGGTCGAGCCCGATAGCGGTCATCCCGCCGCCCGCTCGCGGAGCATCCGCGCGACGATGACCCCGGTGGCGCGGGCGCCCGCCAGGTCGATCGCCGGCACCGCATCGCGCGGCCGCGCCAGCGCCCGGCCGATCGCCGCCGCCAGCGTCGCCGGCCCGAGCTCCGGCTCGGCGACCACCTCCAGGGCGCCGGCCTGCGCCAGCAGCTCCGCGCGCAGCCGCTGCTCGGTCTCCACCCCGCCCTCGAACGGCACCACCACGGCGCGGGCGCGCACCGCCAGCAGTTCCAGCAGGGTGTTGTAGCCGGCCTGGCTGATCGACAGCGCCGCCCCGGCCATCAGCGCCGGCAGGTCCGGGCGCATGGTCTCGACCACCAGGTTCGGGCGGCCGAGAGCCCGCAGATACGCCGCCGCGTCGGGACGCATGTGGTGGCCGGTGACGAAGCGCCAGGTGCGCTCGGCCAGCGGCAGCGACGGCATGGCGTCGGCCACCCGGCGCACGAAGTCGTGGCCGACGGCACCACCGCCGGCCGATACCAGCACCTCGCCGCCGGCCAGCGGGTCGGCGTCCGGCACCACCAGCTCGTCGGCGTTCACCACATAGCCGGTGTAGGTCAGCGGCACCCGGATCGCAGCCGCCATCGGGAAGGTCCGCTCCAGCCGGATCAGCGTCGGATCGGCGTGGATCAGCGCGGCGTCGTACCATTGGTTGAGGGTGTCGACGATCTCCTGGTTGCGATCGGCGCGTGGCTTGGTGACCAGGATGTCGCGCATCGACGACAGCACCAGCGGCCGCCATGCCGCAGCCCGCGCCGCCGCCAGCAGCGGCAGCAGCTCGAAGCGCATCTGCCGGCGGCCGAACGGGAACAGCTCGGTGATCACCGCCGCCGGGCGGCGCTGCTCCAGCAGGCCGAGCAGCCGGTCGCGGCGGTCGGTGCGGAAGGCGTCGTCGATCGGCCGGTCGTGCTCGTCGACCAGCACCTTGAAGGCGTCGTCGGCAGCCCGCACCGGCGGCAGCTGGATCAGCTCGGCGCCACCCAGCGGCAGGTGCGGCACCGGCATGCCGCCGGAGACGAAGTCCACCGCCATGCCCTCGGCGATGAGCCCGCGCGCCACCGCCGCCGCACGCCGCAGATGGCCGATGCCGAGCAGGTTCTGGACGTAGAGCAGGACGCGGGGGGCGAGCAGGACGCGGGGCGCGCTCATGCCGGTGGCTCCAGGGGAATGTCGGCGCGTTCCAGGGTCCAATTCCCGGCCGCGTCGAGAAGGAACAGGTGGGCCGCGGTCCAGTCAAGCCGCAGCGGCGGCCGCCCGGTCATGTCCCAGCCGGTGGCGAGCGCCATGGCGGCCCGGATCACCCCCTTGTGGGTCACCGCGGCGGTGTCGCGTCCTTCGGCGAGCAGCCGGCGGCCGAGGGCCGTCAGCCGCGCCTGGACGTCGCGCGGGCTCTCGCCGCCGGGCGGCCGGAAGTCGAGCCCGCGCGCCTCGTTGGCCGCCGCCGCCGCGGGGTCGGCGGCGCGGATCTCCGCCAGGGTCCGGCCTTCCCAGGCGCCGTAGTCCATCTCGATCAGCGCCGGTTCCTCGGCCGCCTCGACACCGAGCAGCCCGGCGGTCTCCCGTGCCCGGGCCAGCGGACTGGCCAGCCAGCACAGGTCGGCCAGCTCGGGCGGGATCCGGCGGCGCGCGACCGCGGCGCGGCCGGCCGGCGACAGCGGGACGTCCGCGCGGCCCTGCAGCCGCCGCTCGGCGTTCCATTCGGTCGGGCCGTGGCGCAGCAGGACGAGGCGCATCGTCACGTCGGCCCCGCGCCGCTGCCGGCGCGGCGACGCTCGACCGTATCGCGCAGCCAGCTGTCGAGCGCGGCGGCGGCGGCGGCGACACCATGCCGGGCCAGCACGTTGCGGCGGGCCGCCTCGCCCATCCGGAGCCGCGCCGCCGGGTCATCGAGCAGGACCCGCAGCGCCGCGGCGAAACTGTCGGCGTCGCCTTCCGGCACCAGCCGCCCGGTCACCCCGTCCCGCACGATGTCAGGCACGCCGCCGACGTCGCCGGCGAGCACCGGCAGCCCGGCCGCCTGGGCCTCCAGCAGCGCCATGCCGTAGGCCTCCTGGATCGCCGGCCAGACCATCAGGTCGGCGGCGGCATAGAAGCCCCTGAGCCGTGCCGGCTCGGCGGCCCCGGCCAGCCGCACCCGGCCGGCCAGCGGTGCCAGGGCCTCGACGACTTCGGCCCGCGCCGGGCCGTCACCGACGACGATCAGCTGCCACGGCTCGCCGGCGAGGCCGGCGAGGGCCCGGCCCAGCAGGCGATAGGATGCCGCCTTCGCCCCCGGCCGCATCATGCCGACGGCCAGCAGCCAGGGGACGTCGACCGGCAGTCCCAGCAGCGCGCCGACCGCGGCGCGCGCCTCGCCGCGGTCGTGCGACGGTGCCGGGTCGAGGAACGGCGGCAGGTGCCGGTAGTGCCCCCTGGGTCCGAGCGCCGGCCGGACGGCGGCGGCATCGCGGCTGTTGAAGCCGATCACCAGGTCGGCGCGCGCCAGCGCCGCCAGGGTGGCGCGGTGACCGAGGTCCCACGGCCCGCCGGCGCGCTTGCCGGCGACCGAGGCCTCGGCCGCGACATAGGGTATGCCGAGACCGTCGGCGACCGCCGGGCCGACCCAGTCCGGCGCCTTGTAGTAGAGATGGTAGGTGAACCACAGCTCCGGCGCGGGTCGGCCACCGGCCGCGACCGATCGCAGGTACCGCTCCGCCAGGCGGCCGCCGAGGTCGGCCAGGCGGCGCTGGCGGTCGGCCAGCCCGGTCGCGTCGCGGCTGCGCAGCCGCGACGCCAGCTCGACCGAGTGGCCCGAGCGCTCGAGCGCCGCGATCAGCAGCCGCGCCATGGTCCGGTCGCCCGAGGGGCGGTCCGAGTCCGGCGGCTTCAGCGGCGCATAGAACGCGATCCTCATGCCACGTCGGCAAAGCCGGAGGTGCTGCCCGCGAGGCCGAAGCGCGCCGCCAGACGGTCGAGCCCGGCGTCGTGGCCGAATGCCGTCCGCACGCGCTCGCGACCGGCCGCACCGAGCACGGCGCGCCGGCCCGGGTCACGCGCCAGCAGCGCCAGTGCCGCCGCCAGTGCCGCCGGATCCTGCGGCGGCACCAGCACTCCGGTGACGCCGTCCTCGATCAGCTCGGGGATCGCCGAGACCCGGGTGGCGACCGCCGCGAGGCCGGCGGCCTGTGCCTCCATCAGCACGTTCGGCAGGCCGTCGCGGTCGCCGTCGCGCGCCACCTTGCTGGCCAGCACGAACAGGTCGGCACCGGCGAGCGCGGCCAGCACCGCCGCCCGCGGCTGGGCGCCCCGCCAGGTCACCCGGTCGGCGATGCCGAGGCTCGCCGCCCGCTGGCGCAGTTCGTCCTTGAGGGTGCCGCCGCCGACATGCACGAACCGCCAGTGCAGTCCCGCCGGCAACGCCGCCAGGGCTTCCAGCAGGTCGTCGTAGCCCTTCTTGGCGACCGCCCGGCCGACCGACACGATCACCACCGGATCCCCGGGATCGCCGCCATCGCGGCGCGGACGGGCGGCCGGCGGCGGAAAGTCGGCGAGGTCGAGGCCGTGATACAGGAGCGCCACCCGCGACGGATCCGGCGCCAGCGCCGCCAGGTGGTCGCGGCCGACTGCGGTGCAGGTCACCGCCCACTCGGCCTCCGCCAGCTTCTCGCGCTTCTCCCAGTCCGGGGTGGTCCAGATGTCCTTGGCATGCGCCGAGGCCGACCAGCTCCGCCCGCTGATCAGCGCCGCGTAGCGGGCCACCGAGGCAGGGGTGTGCAGGAAATGCGCGTACAGGTGCCGAATCGCCGGGTCGAGCTCGGCGGCCAGAACACAGGCCTGGCCGAAGCGCCGGACACGGTTCGGGGTCGGGTCGCGCAGCAGGTCGCGCCACCACGCCGCGGCCGCTGCCCGCCAGCCCGGCAGCCGCCGCGCCACCCGCCAGCCGCGCAGCACCCGCAGCGGCTCCTGGTAGAGATATTCCGGCAGGTAGTCGACCGGAGCGGTGATGGCGTCGTGCACCGGATGCGCCGCCTTGTCGGTCGGCCGCCGCAGCGACACGATCCGGAACGCCAGGCCGCGACGTTGCAGGCCCAGCAGCTCCTGGGCGATGAAGGTCTCGGACAGCCGGGGATAGCCCTTCAGCACCACCGCCACCGGTTCCGCCGCCACCATCTTCGCGGCATCGCCGGCCGGCCCGGCACCGCGGATCTCGGGGCCGGTCACGCCTGCTGGCGGAACGGCACGACCGGCCGCGCCCGCGCCACCCAGCGGTCGACCAGTTGGGCGACCCGATCCAGGCCCTCCAGCAGCTGCAGCTCGGTCGCTTCCGAGGGCAGCTTCTGGGAGGGGAGCCGGCGGATCGCCTCGGCCATCACCTTGGGGTCGCGGTCGCCGTCCTCCACCACCACGCTCAGCAGCCCGAGCTCCTCGGCGCGCTTGGCGCGGATGTACTGCTCCAGCCGCGGCACGGTCCGCGGCACGATCAGCGCCCGCTTGTCGAAGGACAGGATCTCGCAGAACGTGTTGTAGCCGCCCATCGCGACGATCGCGGCGCAGCGCGCCATCAGCCCCTCGATCCGCGAGTCGAAGGTGATGACGTGCACCCGGCCCTCCAGCCGCTCGGCGCGCTCGATCAGCTCGCGCTGCTGCTCCTGCGGCATGAACGGCCCCAGCACCATCAGCGCCGGGTAGGGCAGCTGGCGGTCCTCCTCGTAGGCCCGCAGCACCCAGTCCATCATCGGCTCGCCGTCGCCGCCGCCGCCGGCCGTCACCAGCAGGTAGGGCTCGTCGCCGAACGGCAGCGACGGCGCCGGGGTCGACACCTTGGAGGCGTGCCGCCGCAGATAGCCGGTATACCGGGTCTTCGCCCGCACCGTCGCCGGGATCTCCAAGCCCTCATACGGGTCGCAGACCTCCTGGACGCCGTAGACCCAGATCTCGTCGTACAGGTCCTGCAACGCCGGAAGCACCTTCTTGCGCTCCCACTCCGGCAGCAGCAGCTCCGGCTCGTCCATGACGTCGCGCAGGCCGAGCACCAGCGGCGTGCCGCGCGCCTTCAACATCTCCAGCGTGTCCTTGACCTCGCCGCGCAGCCCCCAGGGCTCCTTGTCGACGATGAACACGTCCGGATCGAAATGCTCGGCGGTGTGCTTGATGATGGCGGCGCGCAGCTGCACCGTCTCCTCGATGTCCATGTGCAGCGACAGCGAGGTGTAGTCGCCGTTGCGCAGCTTGATGACGCCGGGGATCCGCACGAAATCCACACGGGTCCGGAAGTCGAAGCTGCCGATGATCGGCGAGCCCGACAGGATCAGCACGCTGACGCCGGGGTCGGCCTCCACCAGGGCATGCGCGATCGCCCGGCACCGGCGCAGGTGCCCGAGACCGAGCGTGTCGTGGCTGTACATCAGGACGCGGGCATGCGTCCGACGCCTAGGCTGACTCATCGGTCCCCTCGCGACCGTTGCCGGATGTCGTGGACCGCCGGCTGCGACCTATCGCGCGCCGACTATGCCACAATGGTCTCGCCCTCGAAACCGTAACCTTTTCAGACGCTCCAGTGTTGATCGCCGGGGAGATTGCTTCCACTATCCGCGCAATCGACAGCCGCCACACCGGTCCTCATGGAATCGACTATCTACCGGTTCATCTTCCGGTTCAGCAAGCGTGAACAGCTGGTGCTGCTGGTCATGACGGCGCTGTCGTTCCCGTTCCTGTATTTTTCCCTCGAGTTGCCGAAGAAGATCATCAACGAGGCGCTCGACGCCAAGGGCAAGGCCACCTTCCCGGTCGAATGGCTCGGCTTCTCGTTCCAGCAGCTGGAATACCTGTGGACGCTGTCGGGGCTGTTCCTGGCGCTGGTGTGCATCAACGGCGCGTTCAAATACGTCATCAACGTCTACCGCGGGCAGCTCGGCGAGCGGATGCTGCGGCGGCTGCGCTACGAGCTTTATGCCCGCGTCCTGCGGTTCCCGCTCGGCCGGTTCCGGCGAATGAGCCAGGGCGAGATCATCCCGATGATCACCGCCGAGGTCGAGCCGCTCGGCGGCTTCATCGGCGACTCGATCTCGCTGCCGGCGTTCCAGGGCGGCACGCTCATCACCATCCTGTTCTTCATGTTCATGCAGGACCCGGTGCTGGGGCTGGCGGCGATCTCGCTCTATCCGGTGCAGGCCTATATCATCCCCAAGCTGCAACGGCAGGTGAACCAGCTCGGCAAGGAGCGGGTACGCACGGTTCGCGCACTCTCCGACAAGATCGGGGAAAGCGTGTCCGGCGTGCAGGAAGTCCATGCCAACGACGCCGCCCGTCTGATGCTGGCGCGCTTCGCCGAGCGGCTGGGGCGGATCTACGAGATCCGCTTCGAGATCTACAAGAAAAAGTTTTTCATCAAATTCCTCAACAATTTCCTGGCGCAGGTCACGCCGTTCTTCTTTTACGCGATCGGCGGCTACCTGGTGGTGCTTGGTCACCTGTCGCTGGGCGCGATGGTTGCGGTTCTGGCGGCCTACAAGGACCTCTCGGCACCGTGGAAGGAACTTCTCGGCTACTACGAGCGCAAGGAGGATGCCCGCATCAAGTATGAGCAGGTGATCGAGCAGTTCGATCCCCCAGGGGTCATGGACGCCGGCCTGCAGACCGGCGACGCCAGCGCCGGCCCGCCCTCGCCGGCCGGCCTGCGCTCGTCGAACCTCGGCTATGTCGACGACGACGGCGAGACCCAGCTCGAGGGCATCAGCCTGCGCATCGAGCCCGGCGAGCGGATCGCGCTGCTCGGTCCGACCAACGGCGGCAAGGAGGCGCTCGCCATGGTGCTGGCGCGCCTGGCGCTGCCGACCTCCGGCAGCCTGAGCTTCGGCGACCGCGACATGAGCGGCCTGCCGGAGGCGGTGACCGGTCGCCGGATCGGCTATGTCGGCCCGGCGGCATTCGCATTCTCCACCAGCATTCGCGAAAACCTGCTGATGGGCGCCATGCACCAGCCGCTTCGCACGCCCGAGCGCGACGAGGCGGCGAAGGCGGCGGCCCAGCGCGCCCGGGCCGGCGCCGAGGTATCGGGCAACTCGACCGACGACCCCAACGCGGAATGGATCGACTTCGAGGCGATCGGCGTCGCCGACGGCGACACTCTGTCGCAACGCCTGGTTCAGCTACTCGACGCCGTCGACCTGTGCGACGACTGCTACCAGCTCGGCCTGCGCGGCACCCTCGATCCGGAGCGCCGGCCGGAGGTGGCCGCACGGATCCTGGAGGCACGGCGCAGCTTCGCCGACCGGCTGGGCGGCGATCCGGCTCTCGCGGAGCTGGTCGAGCCGTTCGCCGCCGACCGCTTCAACACCAACGCCTCGGTGGCCGAGAACCTGCTCTACGGAACCCCGGTCGATGGCCGTTTCGCGACCGACGCGATCGCCGCCAACGGTTATGTCCGGCAGACCCTCGACGCCGTCGGGCTGACCGCCGATTTCCTCACGATGGGCCGCGACATGGCGGCGACCATGGTCGAGTTGTTCGCCGACCTGCCGGCTGACCATGAGTTCTTTGCCCAGTTCAGCTTCATCTCGCCGGACGACCTGCCGGAGTTCCAGGCGCTGGTCGGCCGGGCCGACCGCGGCGGCATGGACGGGCTCTCCGCGGACGACCGGACGCGCCTGCTGTCGCTGCCGTTCCGGCTGATCCCGGCGCGTCACCGCCTCGGCCTGCTCGACGAGGCGATGATGGCGCGCATCCTGGAGGCACGGCGGTCCTTCGCGGCGAACCTGCCGTCGGAGCTCGCGGACTCCGTGGCCTTCTTCTCGGCCGACGCCTACAACGCCGCCGCGTCGGTTCAGGACAACGTGCTGTTCGGCAAGATCGCCTATGGCCAGGCCGATGCCGCGGCGCGGGTCGGAGTGGTGATCGCCGAGGTCCTGGAGGCGCTCGGGCTGCGCGACACGGTCATCGGGGTCGGGCTGGATTTCCAGGTCGGGATCGGCGGATCGCGCCTGACCGCCGCGCAGCGCCAGAAAATCGGCATCACCCGGGTGCTGCTGCGCCGGCCGGAAGTCCTGGTGTTCAACGATGCCTCAGGTGCGATCGACTCCTCGGCACAGGGCCGCGTGGTCGACCGCGTCCTGGCCGAGACCGAGGGGCGGACGGTGATCTGGGCGTTGCAGCGGGCCGACCTGGCCCGGCGATTCCAGCGGGTGGCGGTGCTGCGCGGCGGCAAGGTGGTCGAGGACGGGGCACCCGACAACCTCGACCGCGACGGCACCGAGTTCCACGCCATGGCTGCCGGCGGCTGACGGAGGAGAGCGAGACGATGAGCATCAATCAGGAAGTCGAGCTCCTGCGGAACATTCCGCTGTTCGCCAAGATCGAACCCTCCAAGCTGAAGCTGCTGGCCTTCACTTCGGAGCGCCTGACCTACCAGGCCGACCAGGTGCTGTGCCGGCAGGGCGACACCGGCGATGCCGCCTACATCATCATCGAGGGCGTGGCGGCGGTGCGGATCGCGACGCCGAACGGCGACATCGAGGTGGCGCGGCTGGGCCGCGGCGACGTGGTCGGCGAGATCGCCATCCTGTGCGATGTGCCGCGCACCGCGACGGTGACCGCAACCGAACGCGTAACGACGCTGAAGGTGACCAAGGAGCTGTTCTTCCGCCTGGTAAACGAATTTCCGCAGATCGCCATCGAGATCATGCGCGAGCTGGCCGCCCGACTGGAGCGGACCAACGCCCAGCTGCGCGACGCGGTCAGCCGGGCATCACCGCGGTAACGAACCGATTTAAGACGCATTAACAGAGGATTACAGCATGAGCAGGCTGGATAGTGCGATTCGTCGCCTCCACGCCCAGAAGGCCGCGCTCGAGGACGCGGCGCGCCGGGTCGCGCATCTGCCGGGGCATGCCCTGGAGTTCGGGCTCGGCAACGGCCGTACCTACGACCACCTGCGCAGCATCCTGCCCGGACGGCGGGTGGTGGTGTTCGACCGTCAGGTCGCGGCGCATCCCGACTGCATCCCGCCGGAAGCGGACCTTTATCTCGGCGACCTGTTCGAGACCCTGCCGCGGGCGTTGACCGAACTCGGACACGGTGCCGTGCTGGCGCATCTCGACATCGGCACGGGCGACAAGGCGCAGAGCATGGCGCTGGTCGCCCGCGCCGCCCCGATGATCGCCGGGCTGCTGGCGCATGGCGCGGTGCTGGTCAGCGACCAGCCGGTCACGGGCGTGCCGGGGCTGGCACCGCTGCCACTCCCCGAGGGCGTGGAGGACGGCCGCATCCACATGCTGCGCAAATCATGACGCCGATGCCACCGCCGACGATCTTCGTGGTCACCGACATCGAGACCGACGGACCGGACCCCGGGCGGCACTCGATGCTCAGCTTCGGCTCGGTGGCCTGCGACGCCGGCGGGCAAACCCTCTCGGAGTTCACCGTCAACCTGTTGCCGCTGCCGGGTGCCGCCCAGGACCCCGGCACCATGGACTGGTGGCGCACTGAGCCTGAGGCCTGGCGGCAAGCCATGCTCGACCGGCAAGAGCCCGGCACCGCGATGCCAGGCTACACCGACTGGCTGGCAGCCCTGCCGGGCACCCCGGTGTTCGTCGCCCACCCCCTGACCTTCGACGGTGTCTGGATCGACTGGTACCTGCAGCGCTACGTCGGCCGCCGGCTGTTCCGCCGGCCACGCTCGCCGGGCCTGTGCTTCGCGAGCGGCCTCGACCTGCCATCCATGGTCATGGCGGTGACCGGCTGGGACTATGACCGCTGCAGCCGCGACGGCTACCCGGAGCACTGGCTCGGCGGCCACCACCACAGCCACCGCGCCATCGACGACGCCCGCGGCTATGCGCACCTGCTCGGCCTGGTGCTGAGCGGCCGGATGCGCGCCGGGATCGGCGCGGCGTAACCCGCGCCCTCAGCCGATGTCGAGATCGACGATCACCGGCACGTGGTCCGATGCCTTCTCCCAGCCGCGCGCGGCCCGCAACACCGTGACGCCGCCGACCGCCGACGCCAGTGGCGGCGTCACCCACACATGGTCCAGTCGTCGTCCCCGGTCGGACAGCTCCCAGTCGCGCGCCCGATAACTCCACCAGGTGTATAGCCGCTCCGAAGGTGGGATCCGGTGACGGACCGCGTCGACCCAGCCGAGTCCGGCCTGCAGCTCGGCCAGCGCCGCGACCTCGACCGGGGTGTGGCTGACCACGTCGAGCAATTGCTTGTGCGACCAGACGTCGGTCTCCAGCGGCGCGATGTTGAGGTCGCCGACCAGGATCATCGGCTGGCCGGCATGGCGGGAGGTGCCGAACCACGCTGTGATCTCGTCCAGGAACTGGAGCTTGTGCGCGAATTTCGGGTTGGCCGCCGGATCGGGGATGTCGCCGCCGGCCGGGATGTAGAGATTGTGCAGTTCCGGTCCGCCGGCGATCCGCACCGCCAGGTGGCGGGCGTCGGCCTTGGCGCAGAAGTCGCACCGCCCGGTCTCCTCGAGCGGCAGCCTGGAGACCACCGCCACGCCATTGTAGCCTTTCAGCCCGACCACCGCCTGATGCGGGTAGCCGGCCTCGGCGAAGGCGGATGCCGGGAACTGGTCGGCAAGCGCCTTGATCTCCTGCAGGCACAGCACGTCCGGCTGCTCGGTCGCCAGCAGCTCCAGGGCGCGCGGCAGGCGCATTCGGACCGAGTTGATGTTCCAGGTCGCGATACGCACGTCAGGCGCCCGGCGGCGGCGCGACGGGGCGACGGCAGCCGGACCAGTTCATTGCGCAGCCGTTACGAGCAGGCGGATCGCGGAGAACGTTTCCGGTATGCAGGTATCTCATCGAGAAGTCTCGCTTTATCGGTTCGTCAGACTTGACGGAAACACCTGTACTGCGGCGCCGCCGATCGTTCGCGCAATTGCAGCCAGGCATTTGAGCCGACCCGGGGGCGCGCGTCCAGGACAGGCTTTCGCGGGCATCGGCGCAGCCGCGGCCTACTGGCATAACCAAACACCATGTTCCAAGTTGTCTGACGGTTATGCTGCTGATCTGGTCAAATCAACTCTGTTGCGTTGACACGCGAACAGCCGGTTTTCATAGTCTTCGGCAACCGCCATCGCGCGGAAGACGCCGACCCGATGCAGGAACGGGAAGCGGATGTCATAACGGGAGGATCACCAATGCAGACTCGCCGCCTCATGCTCGGCGCGATCGCCGCCGCCGCGCTGGTATCGCCGCTCGCGACCGCCATGGCCGCCGAGGTTACCTTGCGGGTGCACCACTTCCTGCCACCGGTCGCCAACACCCAGGCGAAGGTTCTCGAGCCCTGGAAGAAACAGGTGGAGGCGGCATCCGGCGGTCGCATCGCCATCGAGATCTTCCCCGCCATGCAGCTCGGCGGCAAGCCGCCGCAGCTCTACGACCAGGTGCGCGACGGCGTCGTCGACATCGTCTGGACGCTGCCGAGCTACACGCCGGGCCGCTTCCCGGTCTCGGCGGTGTTCGAGCTGCCGTTCATGGTCTCCACCGCCGCCGCCACCACGATGGCGGTGCAGGAGTTCTATGAGAAGCACATGCGCGACGAGTTCGCCGACGTGCATCCGCTGATGTTCCATGTGCATGCCCGTGGCGTCATCCACACCAAGAAGCCCGTCGAGAAGGTCGCCGACCTCGCGGGCCTGAAGGTCCGGGCGCCGAGCCGCTCGATCGGCCAGTCGCTGGAGAAGATGGGTGCCGCCCCGGTCTTCATGCCGGTGCCGGCGCTGCCGGAGGCGCTGTCGAAGGGCGTTGTCGACGGTGCCGTGATCCCGTGGGAGATCACCATCCCGCTGAAGATCGCCGAGCTGGTCGACAACCACCTGGTCATCCCCGGCCCTCGTGGGCTCTACACCTCGGTGTTCGTCCTGGCGATGAACAAGGCTAAGTACCAGGGCATGCCGGCCGACCTGCGCAAGATCCTCGACGAGCACACCGGCATGAAGATGGCGGAGTGGGTCGGCAAGGTGTGGGACGAGATCGAGCAGCCGGGTCTCGCCAAGGCCAAGGAGAGCGGGACCGTGCGCGAGCTGTCGCCGGCAGAGGTGGCGACGATGCGCGAGACGACCGCCAGCGTCACCGGCGACTGGATCGCCGAGGTGGGCAAGTCCGGCAAGGATGGTGCAGCACTCCTGAAGGAGGCCTCGGCGCTCATCGACAAGCACACGAAGTGACGGGTGCCGTGCCGGAGCATCGCAGCACCGCCCCGGCCGGCCCGGTCGGGGCGATGCTGCGCCGGCTCAGTGTCGGGTTCGCGGTCTTCGGCGGGCTGCTGCTTACAGCCGGGGCGGTGATGACGGTGGTGAGCGTCACGGGCCGCTACCTGTTCACCGCGCCGATCGCCGGCGATATCGAGCTCGTCGAGCTCGGGGCCGGTGCGGCGGTGGCGGCGTTCCTGCCCTACTGCCAGCTGCGCGGCGGGCACGTCATCGTCGACTTCTTCACCGGCGGTCTTTCGCCGCGCCGCCGCGCCCGGCTGGACGGCCTGAACGCGCTGGTCTTCGCCTTCTGCGCCGGGCTGGTGGCCTGGCGCATGGCCCTGGGCGGGGTCGATACCTTCCTGACCAACGACGAGACCATGGTGCTGGGCGTGCCGACCTGGATCAGCTACGCGGTCATGGTTCCGGCCTTCGCCCTGCTCTGCCTGGTCTGCCTGCACGGGGCGGCGCTCGGGCTGCGCGTGCTGCCCCCGGCCAACAGCGCCACATGAGCGGGATCGCGCTCGGGCTGACGGTGTTCGCGGCCATGCTGGCGCTGATGGCGCTGCGCATGCCGATCGGGGTGGCGATGATGGTCGCCGGCGGCGGCGGCTTCGCGCTGATCGCCGGCTGGATGCCGCTGGTCGCGCAGCTGAAGTCGAGCGCCTTCTACCTGTTCTCCAGCTATTCGCTGACGGTCATCCCGCTGTTCCTCCTGATGGGCCAGTTCGCCACCCGGTCGGGGCTGTCGCGCGGCCTGTTCGGCGCCGCCAACGCCTGGCTCGGCCACCGGCCGGGCGGCATCGCCATGGCGGCGATCGGCGGCTGCGGCCTGTTCGGCGCGATCTGCGGCTCGTCGCTGGCGACCGCCGCCACCATGGGCCAGGTGGCACTACCGGAGCTGAAACGCTATCACTACTCGGGTGCACTCGCGACTGGAACCCTTGCAGCTGGCGGGACTTTGGGGATTCTGATCCCGCCGTCGGTCATACTCGTGATCTACGCCCTCCTGACCGAGCAGAACATCGCGAAGATGTTCGTGGCCGCCTTCGTGCCCGGAATCCTCGCTGTTATCGGCTACATGCTGGCGATCGCGATCTATGTCCGGCTGTACCCGGAAGAAGGTCCGGCCGGCCCCGAGCTGCCGTTGCCGGAGAAGTTGCGCTCGTTGGTCGGCGTCTGGCCGGCGCTGCTGATCTTCCTGCTGGTGATCGGCGGCATCTACACCGGGGCGTTCACCCCGACCGAGGCCGCCGCTTTCGGGGCCGCCGCGACCGGCCTGCTGGCGGCAGTGAAGGAACGGATGGGCTGGCAGGGGCTGAAGCAGTGCCTGCTGGGTGCCGCCGAGGCGTCGGCGATGATCTTCCTGATTCTGTTCGGCGCCGAACTGTTCAACGGCTTCCTGGCGCTCACCCGGATGCCCGACGCGCTCGCCGCGGTGATCGGCGGCAGCGGCCTGTCGCCGATGCTGGTGCTGGTCGCGATGCTCCTGCTCTACCTGGCTCTCGGCTGCGTCATGGACAGCCTGTCGATGATCCTGCTGACCATCCCGATCTTCTTCCCGGTCGTGATGGCGCTGGATTTCGGGCTCGGCGCGGAAGGCACGGCAATCTGGTTCGGCGTCATCGCGCTGGTCGTGGTCGAGGTCGGGCTGATCACCCCGCCGGTGGGCATGAACGTGTTCATCATCAATTCGATGGCGCGCGACGTGCCGATGCTGGAGAGCTTCCGCGGCGTGCTGCCGTTCCTGATCTCCGACGGCCTGCGGGTGACGCTGCTGATCGCCTTCCCGGCGCTGTCGCTCTGGCTGGTCGGCGCGCTGTTCTGATCAGCGCGATCTATTCGGCGGCCACTGCCGAGCGAAGGGTTCGGCCGGCGCGCGCCCGCACGGCAGCGGCGAAGGCCTGGAAGATCGCCCGGTCGATGCCGGCGCAGGGCCGCGGCCATTCCGGATGCCACTGCACGCCGAGGACGAAGCCCGGCGCATCGGCGACGGAGATCGCCTCCACCACCCCGTCCGGAGCCGTCGCCTCGACGACGATGCGCGGCCCGAGGCGGTCGACGCCCTGGCCGTGCAGCGAGTTGACCATGTGCCGGCCGGATCCGGCGACGCGCTCGAGCAGGCCGCCCGGCGTGAGCGCGACCGGATGCGCCTTGCGATACTGCCAGTCGAAGGGCACGTCGCGGCGCATGCGGTGGTCGAGGCGATCGAGGTCGTCGTGCAGGCGCTGCACGAGGCTGCCGCCGAACGCCACGTTCAACTCCTGCATGCCGCGGCACAGCCCAAGAACCGGCAGTCCGGCGGCGACCGCGGCGCGCAGCAGCGGCAGGGTCACGGCATCGCGATCGGGGTCGTGTTCTGCCGGATTCTCGCTGGAAGTGCCCTGGTAGTGCCGCGGCTCGATGTTCGAGGGGCTGCCGGTGAACAGGATGCCATCCAGCCGTGCCACCAGGGGTTCCGGATCGATCCCCGAGGCCAGCGCCGGGATCATCACCGGACAGCCGCCGACCTCGTCGGTTATCACCGTCACGTATTTCTCGGTGACCTTCTGGTAGGCATGCGCCTCGGTCTTCACCCGGCAGGCGGTCACCCCGATCAGCGGCAACGGTGCCGTCGTCTCAGCCATCAGTGTTCCTCGCATCCGCGCGCCGCTCCGGGCGCCTCCCGCATCATAGCGGGGGCGGCACCGGCCGCGCCACGGCGCGATCAACGCCCGACGTCGTCGCCTGGCTTGCCGAAGTCGAGCGGCCGGAACAGCTCGTTCGCCATCTGCACCCCGAACTCCGGGTCGAGCAGCGCCACCTTCACGGACACCTGCTGGGCGTCGACGATGGTCCACTGCTTGAGCGACAGCGGCCGGTCCTGGAACACCAGGATCACATGGCCCTGGTCCGGCTCGTCGCGCTGCCGCACAACCAGGCGGAGCACGTTGGACTCCTTGCGCACCTCCTCAACCATCAGGCTCTCGTTGAAGCTGACCCGGTCGTCCACCAGCACGCTGAGCGGCGAGGTGAACAACGGGACCTGGTTGGTCTGCTTCAGCTCAATGTCCTGGTAGGTAACCAGAATTCCGTCCGATGTAATGAGAATGGGAGACGGCGGATCGTATTCGAAGCGCATCCGGCCGGGGCGCCGCAGCCACACCTTGCCGCGGGCGACCAGGCCGGTCGAGCTGGATTGCAGGAAGCTCGAGCGCATCGAGGTGATCGTGTTGAAATACGCCTCGACCCGCGCGACGTCGGCCTTGTCCTCGGCGCTCAGCTTGGCGGCCTGGGCGGGAGCCGCTGTCAGGGGGGCGAACGGCAGCGGGGCGAAGCTCAACCCGGCGGCGATCACGGCGCCCGTCAGGGCGGTTCTCAGGGTGCGTATCATGCACCTGATGTGCCCTCGCCCGACCGTCGGATCAAGCGGCGTTTTGCGGGCGCCGCGGTGGCGGATCGAAGGCGCGGGGCTCGGCCGAGGCGCGGGTATCAGCGCTCGGAATGATCGCCGACCAGGACCTCGCGCTTGCCGACATGGTTGGCCTGGCTGACCACGCCCTCGCTCTCCATGCGCTCGACGATGGTGGCGGCCCGGTTGTAGCCGATCTTCAGGTGGCGCTGGATGAACGAGGTCGAGCATTTGCCTTCGCGGGAGACGATCGCCACCGCCTGGTCGTACAGGTCGTCGCCGGACCCGCCGGCCTCGCCGCCGGCCGAGAGACCCAGGAGGTCGCCCAGCGCCTCGTCCTCCTCGGTGATCGACTCGTCGTATTCCGGCTCGCCCTGCGCCTTCAGGTGGCGCACCACGTCCTCGACCTCCTCGTCGGAGCAGAACGGGCCGTGCACGCGGGTGATGCGGCCGCCGCCGGCCATGTACAGCATGTCGCCCTGGCCCAGCAGCTGCTCGGCGCCCTGCTCGCCGAGAATCGTGCGGCTGTCGATCTTGGAGGTGACCTGGAAGCTGATGCGGGTCGGGAAGTTGGCCTTGATGGTGCCGGTGATGACGTCGACCGATGGCCGCTGCGTCGCCATGATCACGTGGATGCCGGCAGCCCGCGCCATCTGTGCCAGGCGCTGCACCGCACCCTCGATGTCCTTGCCGGCCACCAGCATCAGGTCGGCCACCTCGTCGATCACCACCACGATGAATGGCAGCGGCGTCAGGTCGAGCGGCTCCTCCTCGAACACCGGCTTGCCGGTCTCCGCGTCGAAGCCGGTCTGCACCCGGCGCTTCAGGGTCTCGCCCTTCTTCACCGCCTCGGCCAGCCGGGCGTTGTAACCCTCGATGTTGCGCACCCCGAGCTTCGACATCGCCCGGTAGCGGCTTTCCATCTCGCGCACCGTCCACTTCAGCGCGACCACCGCCTTCTTCGGGTCGGTCACCACCGGCGACAGCAGGTGCGGAATACCGTCATAGACCGACAGCTCCAGCATCTTCGGGTCGACCATGATGAAGCGGCAGCGCTCCGGCGGCAGCCGGTAGAGCAGCGACAGGATCATGGTGTTGACCGCCACCGACTTGCCGGAGCCGGTGGTGCCGGCGATCAGCAGATGCGGCATGCGCGCCAGGTCGACGGAGACCGGACTGCCGGCGATGTCCTTGCCGAGCGCGATCGCCAGCTTGCCGCCGCTTGCCGAGTAGGCTTCGGACTCCAGGATCTCGCGCAGGTACACGGTCTCGCGCCGGCTGTTCGGCAGTTCGATGCCGATGACGTTGCGCCCGGGGACCACGGCGACGCGCACCGATACGGCACTCATCGAGCGGGCGATGTCGTCGGACAGGCCGATGACCCGCGACGACTTGGTACCGGGCGCCGGCTCCAGCTCGTACAGCGTCACCACCGGGCCATAGCGGACCTTGCCGATGGTGCCCTTGACGCCGAAGTCCTGCAGCACCGATTCCAGCATGCGCGCATTCTGCTCCAGCGCGTCCTCGTCCGGCCCATGCCCGATCGACGACGGTTCCGAGAGCAGGTCCAGCGGCGGGAAGGCGTAGTCCCCGGTCGGCCCCAGGTCGAAGCTGCGCTGGCTCGCCGTCGCCGGACGGGCCGGACGGGCCGGCTTCTCCACCCGCTGGGCGGCGCGTTGCGCGGCCCGCACCGCGACTGCCGGGTCGGCATCGGCAAAGTCGCCTGCCCGCGATTCGCGATCGTCGCCGGACCGCTCGTCCGTCACCGGGGGGTGGTCGGCCACCCGCCGGCCGGCAGAGAAGGGTGGGTCATCCCGGCCGGGCGTATCCTCGCCGTGGTCGTCGCGGCGACCGCGCCGCGGCTCGGCGGGTCGCCGCAGCGGCGGCTCGCGACGCTCCTCGCGGCCGAGCGCGAACGCCCTGGCGCCGAGACGGGCGCCGGCGCCGGCACCCCGCCAGCCGAGCCTGGCTCCCTTGCCGGTCAGGACCCCACCCGTCCGCGCCAGCCGCCACAGTCCGGCGGCAGCCTCCAGCAGGCCATAGCCGACACTGAGCAACGCGGCCACCAGCGCCAGCAGCCCGGCCAGCACCGCGATCGGGATCAGACCACCGACCGGCTCCAGATACGGCGCCAGATGCGCGATCGGCTGCATCACGAGCTGTCCGACGAAGCCGCCGAGGCCGGCCCGCAACGGCCAGGTCGGCGGCACCGGGGCCGGCGCCGCCGCCAGGGTTGCCAGCACCAGGGCCAGCGGCAGCAGCGCCACCCGCAGAGCCGGCCGGCCGATTCGCTCATGCCGGAGCAGTCGCCAGCCCCAGATCGCCGGCAGCAGCACCAGCAGCGCCGAGGCGACGCCGAGCGACTGCAGCAGCAGATCCGCGACGACCGCGCCGGGGTATCCGAGCGGGTTCAGCACCGCACGGCCGGGGGAGATCCCGGCGGTGTTCAGCGAAGGATCGCCGGCGTCGAATCCGACCAGGGCGACCGCCAGGGCGGCCGACAGCGCCACCAGCACGACCCCGGCGATCTCCTCGGCCCGCCGCCGCAGATAGCGGCTCGCCACGTCGGGCAACAACGCTCTGGTCTCGCCTCGGCTGCCGGCACGCGCCATCGTCCCGCCCGTCCCCATCGTGCCGCAGCGTGCCTTCCGAACCCGGAAGCAGCGCCGTATCGGCTTTGTTCCAAAATCGGAACTACTCTATACGACAGGGGATTAGCGGGCAACCTTCAGGCGCCGAGTAAAGGAACCGCCCGTCGCACCAAAGAAAGCGGGCCCGGAAGCGTCGCCGCCGGGCCCGAGTCGAGGGAGAGGGGAAGGGGCCGGCGACGCCGAGGTGCCGCCGCCCCGATGCTCAGAAGTTCCGGATGCTCAAAAGGTCTGCGAGCCGCGCCCGAACTCGGGATACGCCTCCAGGCCGCACTCGGCGCGGTCGAGGCCCATATCCTCGTCCTCCTCGCTCGGTCGCAGGCCGGCGACGATCTTCAGCACATACCAGACGATGGCGGTGGTCACGATCATGAACGCGCCGACCGCCAGGATGCCGACGATCTGGTTGACGAAGCTGGCGTCGGCATTCGACAGAGCCACTGCGATGGTGCCCCAGACGCCGCACACCAGATGGACCGGAATCGCACCCACCACGTCGTCGATCCTGAGCCTGTCGAGGATCGGCACCGCGAACACCACCAGCACGCCACCGATCGCACCGACGAAGACCGCCATGCCGACCGACGGGGCGAGAGGCTCGGCGGTGATCGCCACCAGGCCGCCCAGCGCTCCGTTCAGTGCCATCGTGAGGTCGACCTTCTTGTACATGATCGAGGTCAGCACGATCGCCGCCACCACGCCGGCCGCTGCGGCGATGTTGGTGTTCACGTAGATCGCGGCGATCGCCACGATGTCGGCGGCCGATCCCATGGCCAGCTGCGAGCCGCCGTTGAAGCCGAACCAGCCCAGCCACAGGATGAAGGTGCCGAGCGTGGCCAGCGGCAGGTTGGAACCCGGCATCGGGTTGACGCTGCCGTCCTTGTTGAACTTGCCGCGACGGGCGCCGAGGATGATAGCGCCGGTCAGGGCCGCCCAGCCGCCCACCGAGTGCACGATGGTCGAGCCGGCGAAGTCGAGGAAGCCGAGTTCCTTGAGCCAGCCGCCGCCCCAGCTCCAGGAGCCCTGGATCGGGTACAGCACGCCGGTGAGCACCACCGTGAACAGCAGGAACGGCAGCAGCTTGATCCGCTCGGCCAGGGTGCCCGACACGATCGAGGCCGCCGTCGCCACGAACACCATCTGGAAGAACCAGTCGGAGGACGCGGCGTAGCCGACCGCGTCGGCGTTGAAGACGAAGCCCTCTGCCGTCACCTGCGCGTCGGCCGCGGACCACGGGCCGGGCGTGCCGAAGAAGCCGCCGTCGACGCCGGAATACATCAGGTTGTAGCCGACCACCCAGTACAGCAGGCCGGCGATCGAATAGATCGCGATGTTTTTGGTGCACTGCATCGCGGTGTTCTTGGTGCGCACCAACCCGGCCTCGAGCATCGCGAATCCGGCCGCCATCCACATCACGAGGAAGCCGTGCAGCAGGAAGGAGAGGCTGTTCAGGATGAACGCCGTCTCCGGCTCGACCGCAGCCGACGCGGAATGCGCGAAGCCGATCGTGGCGCCGCCCGCGGCCAGGGCCAGGAAGCTGTATGTCGTGAAGCGTTGCATGTGATTTTCCCGCCTGTCTCTGAGCGTGGTCCGGGTGGTGGCCGGGCCGCCGGGGGATCTCCCCGGCGGCCCGGCCGCTCCGAGGCCGTTAGCTGTGATAGGCACGCTCGCCGTGCTCGGCGAGGTCGAGGCCGCCCATCTCCACGTCGTCGGCGACCCGCAGCCCCATGACCTTGTCGACGATGAAGAACAGGATCGCCGAGCCGACACCCGACCACAGGATGGTCATGCCGACCGCCTTGATCTGGGTGACCAGTTGCGCGGCCATGTCGTATTCGCCCGCCACCGCCGGAATGACGGTGTAGTCGAGCCAGCCCTGACCGCCGAGTGCCGGATCAGCCACGATGCCGGTGCCGATGGCGCCGACGATGCCGCCGATGCAGTGCACGCCGAACACGTCCAGCGAGTCGTCGTAGCCGAGCTTGCTCTTCACCCCGGCGACGAACAGGAAGCAGATCGGCGAGACGAGCAGGCCCAGCAGGATCGAGGTGACCGGTGCCGCGAAGCCCGAGGCCGGGGTGATCGCGACGAGGCCGGCGACCGCGCCGGTGATCGCCCCGAGCAGCGACGGCTTGCCCTTGACCACCTGCTCGACGATCGTCCACGAGACCGTCGCCGCCGCGGTGGCGACGAAGGTGTTGATGAACGCCACGCCGGCAATGCCGTTGGCCTCCAGATTGGAGCCGGCGTTGAAGCCGAACCAGCCGACCCACAGCAGCGACGCGCCGACCATCGACAGCGTCAGCGAGTGCGGCGGCATCGGCTCCCTCGGGTAGCCGAGACGCTTGCCGATGATGATGCAGCCGACCAGCCCGGCGACGCCGGCGTTGATGTGCACGACGGTGCCACCCGCGAAATCCAGGCCACCCCAGCCCCAGATCAGGCCGGTATCCGTCAGCGCGTCCTTCAGGAAGTCCGGGCCCGGCCAGTACCAGACCATGTGGGCGAGCGGGAAGTAGATCAGGGTCACCCACAGCACCACCCAGACGATGACCGCGGAGAACCGCGCCCGCTCGGCGAAGGCGCCGATCACCAGCGCCGGGGTGATGCAGGCGAAGGTCATCTGGAACACCACGAAGGTGTATTCCGGGATGTAGACGCCGTTCGAGAACGTCCCCGCCAGCGTCGTCGCGTCGACGCCCGACAAGAACATTTTGCTGAATCCGCCGACGAAGGCGTTGCCGCTGGTGAACGCCAGCGAATATCCCCAGAACACCCAGACGATCGCGACCACCGAGACGATCACGAACACCTGCGTCAGCACCGACGCCATGTTCTTGGTGCGCACGAGGCCGCCGTAGAACAGCGCGAGGCCCGGAATCGCCATCATCAGCACCAGCACCGATGACAGCAGCATCCAGGTCGTGTCGCCCTTGTCGGGCGTCGGCGCCGCGGCGGCGGCGTCCTGCGCCCATGCAGGCGCGGCGGCCAGGGCGAGCGCGGCTAACGCGCCTGCCCCGACCCGCAACTTGGTCGAGAGCTTCATTTTTCCCCCTTGATCCTCAGGTCGTGCGCCGGTCGGACCCGCACGGATGCGCCCTCAGAGCGCGTCGGCATCGGTCTCGCCGGTGCGGATGCGCACCGCCTGCGACACGTCCAGCACGAAGATCTTGCCGTCGCCGATGCGGCCGGTGTTCGCCGACTTCTGGATCGCCTCCACGACCGGCGTCACCAGGTCGTCGCCGACCACCACCTCGACCTTCACCTTCGGCAGGAAGTTCACCGAGTACTCGGCACCCCGATAGATTTCCGTCTGACCCTTCTGTCGGCCGAAACCCTTGACCTCGCTGACCGTCAGCCCCTGGATTCCCAGGGCGGTGAGCGCTTCACGGACCTCGTCGAGCTTGAAGGGCTTGATAATGGCCATGACCATCTTCATGTCGCCAACCCTCGCAACTGTTTGTTCCCCAAGATCCGAGCGGCGTCCGGGCGACCCCGATGATCCCCCCAGGACAGCCCGCGCGCCGCGCGGATCGCCCGCGCACCGCGAGCCTCCAGGCTCTTCATCAAGAAGCGTGCCGAGTTCGGCTGGGATAGAAACACCGGCATTATCAACACCTTGACGGGGGTACCGACGAACGGCGCACCGAGGGGCCGCAGCGTATCGATGACAAATTGGGCAATTTCTGAAAAATGCCTATTTACTACGCATCCTCCTGTGACATGCCGCCCCTTGTCCCGCCCGTCGCGTCCGCTAGTGTCCAGATCGAAGCAACCGGCGGGAGTCGCAGGCATGGAACGCATGGACGCCGTCGTCGCGGGAGCGGGACTCTCGGGCCTGACGGCCGCCCTCGCCCTGGCGGAAGCGGGGCTCGAGGTGGCCGTCGTCGACCGCACCGATCCCCGCGCCGCGGCCGCCACCGACCGCGACATCCGGACCACCGCGATCTCGCTGTCGTCGCGGCGGCTGTTCGAGGCTCTGGGGGTCTGGGCGGCCGTCGCCGGCCGCGCCGAGCCGATCCTCGACATCCGGGTCTCCGACGGCGATTCGCCGATCCACCTGCACTACGACCACCGCGCCGTCGGCAACGAGCCGATGGGCCATATCGTGGTCAACGACGACCTCAAGGCGTCGCTGCTCGAGCGCATCGCCGCGCATCCCTCAGTGGCCTTCGCCGACCCCGGCGTCATCGCCGGGCTGTCGGTGACGCCGGCCGCCGCCGAACTCGCCCTGGCCGACGGCCGCCGGCTCGCCGGCTCGGTGGTGATCGGTGCCGACGGCCGCGAGTCGGCGGTCCGGTCGCTGGCCGGGCTGCGCACCACCCGGCTGCCCTACCGGCAGTCGAGCATCGTCGACACCATCGGCCACGACCTGCCGCACCACGGCATCGCGCATGAACGCTTCCTGCCCGGCGGGCCGCTGGCGCTGCTGCCGCTGTCCGGCAACCGCTCGGCGCTGGTGTGGACCGAGCGCACCGCCGTTGCCGCGCGCATCGCCGGCCTCGACGACGGCGCATTCGCGGCGGCACTGCTGGAGCGCTTCGGCGACTCGCTCGGCCGGCTGCGCCCGCTCGGGCCGCGCCGCGTCTACCCCCTGGAACTGGTGATGGCCGAGGGCTTCGTCGCCGACCGGGTGGCGCTGGCCGGGGACGCCGCCCATGCCATGCACCCGGTCGCCGGCCAGGGCTTCAACCTCGGGCTGCGCGACGTCGCAGCGCTGGCCGAGGTGATGGCAGATGCGATGCGGCTTGGGCTCGACCCCGGCTCGCCGACGGTGCTGCGCGACTACCAGCGCCGCCGCCGCTTCGACTCGATGTCGCTGATGGCCTCGACCGACGGGCTGGTACGGCTGTTCTCCAACGACGTCGCGCCGCTGCGCACCGTCCGCGACCTCGGCCTCGGCGTCGTCGAGCGCATTCCGTCGTTCAAGCGGATGGCGATCCGCCACGCCATGGGCACACTCGGCACCCTGCCGCGCCTCTTGCGCGGCGAGCCGCTGTAATGCTCGCCAACCTGCTGCTGGTGGCGCTGGGCAGCGCGCTCGGCGGCGCCGGGCGCTACGCGGTGGCCCTGGCGCTGCCCTACGACCCGGTCGGCGGCACCATCCCGGTGGCGACGCTGCTGGTCAATCTCGCCGGCTCCCTGGCGATCGGCCTGGTGTCCGGCCTGGCGCTGCCCGGCGGCCTGCTCGCGGCCGCGCCGCAGGCCACGCTGCTGCTCGGCGCCGGCCTGCTCGGCGGCTTCACCACCTTCTCGGCGTTCAGCGGCGAGACCGCGCAGATGCTTGCCGACGGCGAGCCCTATCTGGCGTTCGCGTACATCACCCTGTCGGCCTGGGGCTGCGTCGGCGTCGCCATGCTCGGGCTGATGCTCGGCAGCCGGATCTGAGCTACGTCGTGCGGCTGAGGCCCTTCGCCGCCAGCGCCGCCGTATACGCCGCCATCATGGTCTCGCCCTGCATGCCCAGCCGGTGCAGGTAGCGCCAGGAGTAGATGCCGGTGGAATGGCCGTCGTCGAAGCCTATGCGGATGGCGTAGTTGCCGACCGGCTCGACCGCCGTGATGGCAACCCCGGCCTTGCCCGGCACCAGGGTCTTGTCGCCGGCGCCGTGGCCCTGGACGTCGGCCGATGGGCTCTCGACCCGCAGCAGCTCGGCCGGGATCGTCACCGTCGGGCCGTCCTGGAAGGCCACCGTCAGCGACCGGCGGTCGCGGGCGATGCGGATCTCCGCCGGCCAGACCGGCGAGTCGAAGCGGTTTTCGCTCATGGCCCCGATACCGGACCCGCGCCGGCGGCATCGTCGTCGTCGAGCGGCCGGGCCTCGTCCACCAGCATGATCGGCACCCCGTCGCGGATCGGAAACGCCAGCCGCGCCGCCTCGCTGATCAGCTCGCCAGCGGCGCGGTCGTAGATCAGCTGCCGCTTGGTGATCGGGCAGACCAGGATCTCCAGCAGCTTCGGGTCGACCACGGTGGTTGCGGTACCGCCGCGGTCCGTCCCGCCGCCGGCGCCTGGTTCCGCCTCAGTGCCTGACATCGCCGTCTCCTCGATCGCCGCCAGCCGCCGCCATGTCCAGCAGCGCCAGCAGCAGGTCGGCGCATGCCGCCAGCGAACCGGCTTCCAGCAGCGCCTGTTTCTCGTTGGCCTTGAACGGGCAGATCATCGCCAAGGTGGTGACCAGCCGCTCGTCGGGCGTTGCCTTGATGGTGTTCCAGTCGGCCGAGATGCCCTCGGCATCAAAGTAGCGTTTCAGACGCTCCAGCAACTGCGGCCGGTCGAGCACCAGGGTTTCGGCCGCCGCCAGGTCGCCGGCGAAGCGCTCCCAGTCGGCCGTCACCCGGCGGTAGCCGCGCGTGGTGGCGATCTCGTGGACGACCGCGAACCGGCACACCCCGGTCAGGGTGATCAGGAAGCGCCCGTCGTCGGTCTCGGCGAACTGGGTGATCCGGCCGGCGCAACCGATCTGGTAGAGCTCCGGCGCGTCGGCGCGATCGTCGGCGCGGCGCGGCTGGATCATGCCGATCAGCCGGCCCGCCCCGAGCGCGTCCTCGGTCATGTTCAGGTAGCGCGGCTCGAACACGTTGAGCGGCAGCTTGCCGCGCGGCAGAAGCAGCACGCCGGGCAGCGGGAACACCGGCAAGCTGGCCGGCAGGTCCGCGAACCGGGTACCGGAGGGGTTATCATCCATCGACCGCGCCGCGCCGCCTCCGCTCAGGAGAACAGCAGCGAGGCCAGCCGGCGGCGCGCCGTCACCGTCGCCGGGTCGGTCGGGCCGAGCGCCTCGAAATACTTCAGCAGCTGCTTGCGCGCCGCCTCCTCCTGCCATTTGCGGTCGATCCGGATGCTCTCCAGCAGCTGCTCCAGGGCCGCCTCGGTGTCGCCGGTGGCGTACAGTGCCGACGCCAGGTCGAGCCGGGCCTGATGGTCCTTGGGGTTCGCCTCGACCGCGGTCCGCAGCGAGACCATCTCGCCCGCCGCCTTGGCACCCTGCTCGGCGAGCTCGATCTGCACCGCCACCGCCTGCACGGCCTTGTCGTTGCGGATCTTGTCGTCGAGCGCCTCCAGCACCTCCTTCGCCTCATCGAGGCGCTGGTCGGCGATCAGGCATTTCAGGAAGCCGGCATAGGCAGGGGCATTGTCCGGGTCGTGGTCCATCACCTGCTGGTAGATGGCGCCGGCCGAGCGGTGGTCGCCCTCCTCCATCAGGATCTCGGCCTGCTCCAGCGCCTGCGCCACCGGCGACTGCGAGGCGGCACCACCGGTCAGCCGGTCGATCAGCTGCTGGATCTGGCTCTCCGGCACTGCCCCCTGGAAGCCGTCCACCGGCTGGCCGTTCTTGAAGGCATACACCGTCGGGATCGACTGGATGCGCAGCTGCTGCGCGATCTCCGGGCTCTCGTCGATGTTGACCTTGACCAGCTTCACCGCCCCGGCGGCGTTGCGCACGACACGCTCCAGCACCGGTGTGAGCTGCTTGCACGGCCCGCACCACGGCGCCCAGAAGTCCACCAGCACCGGCGTGGTCATCGACGCGTCGACCACGTCGGCCATGAAGGTCTTGGTGGTGGCGTCCTTGATCACGCCCGCCGCTGCCCCCGCCGGACCCGCAGCACCAGTGGACCCCAGGATCGTTTCCATCGTCTCTTCCCTCGCTTCGCTGAGGATAATGTAAATCCCGCGCCCGTTCAGACAAGCGCCGGGAATGGAACGGCCGGCATGCCGGTCAGTCGCCCGCGGCCGGGTCGAGGTCGAGCACCCGCGGCCGGTGCCCGCAGGCCTCGATGAACCGCACCAGGTCCTCGGGAGCCACCGCGATGGTCGCGGTGTTGACCAGCGGGTGAAAGTTCAGCGGCCGCTGCTCCAGCATCGCCTTGTCGAGGACCACCTGCACCTCGACGCCCGTGTCGTTGATCAGCGCGAACGGCGACACCGCGCCCGGGACCACGCCCAGCACCCGCAGCAGCCGGTCGGCGCTGCCGAACGACAGCCGCACGCCGCCGAGCAGCTCGCCCAGCGCCTTCAGGTCGATCCGCCGGTCCTCCAGGCAGACCACCAGCCACATCGCCCCTTTGCGGTCGCGCAGGAACAGGTTCTTGCAGTGGCCGCCCGGCAGGTCGCCGCGCAGCGCCTTGGAATCCTCGACGGTGAACAGCGGCGGATGGTCGTGGCGGGCATAGGCGATGCCGAGGGCGTCGAGCCGCGCCAGCAGCGCGTCGGGCGTGGTGGGAGCGGCGGCGTCAGGGACGGTCTCGGTCATGGTCGGGTTCCGGGATCGGGTTCCGGGCATGCGCGGCCTCCGGGGAGGCCCGCCGGTCGGCCGGCGCGGCCGTTTGTAGCCAACGCGACGGACAAAAGAAAGGCCGGCGCGCGCCCGTGGACGCGAAGTCATTGCAAACGTGCGGGAATCATCCGCGCGACCGGCCGTCGAGGGGCGCGAAAATTCTCGCAACAGACCGCTTGCATTCGCCAAAGTCGCCGCTATTATCCGCGGCCTTGGCGCTGCCCACGGGCAGCAATGGAGCGCGGGCGTAGCTCAGGGGTAGAGCACAACCTTGCCAAGGTTGGGGTCGTGAGTTCGAATCTCATCGCCCGCTCCAAATTTCTCTCGCAGGTCAGCAGCGTGACGGCGGCCCTCGCGGCCCGCCGCCTGCTGTGCGCTGCCAGCCGGCACGGCGGCATGGCGATCGGTCGGCGTTCGTGAGAAGACTCCGTGGATCGGCACAGCGAGCAGCCATGACGGCCCACACGGAAGCGAAGCCCCTGACACCCGGCGGAGCCTTCGCCACGAGCCCGTTCTTCCAATACGCCTTCGCCGCCCTGGCCGAGGACGCCGCGCCGATGGCGCTCCGCCCGGTGCTGCTCGACGCGCTGCGGCACGGTGCCGTCATGCCTTTCGTGCTGCTGGATCACTATGCCGGGCGCTGCCTCGCCACCGGTGCGGCGCGCGAGGCGCGCGACGCCTGGCGGCGCTCGATCCTGCTCGAACCGTCGGTCCCGGACGCCGCCGCGAGGCTGCTGGCCCTGGCGAAGGCGGCGGGGCGCCCCGCCTCGCGCCGCTGGACGCGGGCGCTGCAGGTCCTGGCCGCCGCGCATCCCGCACCGCTCAGCGAGGTGATCCGCCGTACCGCCGGCGAATGGCTCGGACCCTACGGCCACTACGAGGTCCTGCGCAGCATCGGCGAGACGCTGGCGCCGGCGGTGTATCTCGAGATCGGTGTCGACGAGGGCGCCTCGCTGGCGGTCGCGAATCCGCGGGCGCGCCGGATCGCGGTCGACCCGGCGCCGCGGCTGGAGACCGCCCGGCGCCACGGGGTCGAGCTGTTCGAGACCACCAGCGACGCGTTCTTCGAGCGCTTCGAGACGATGCTACCGGGCGTCACCGCCGACCTCGCCTTCGTCGACGGGCTGCACGAGGCCGGCCAGCTCCTGCGCGACTTCCGGGAGACCGAGCGGCGTTCGCGGCCGGCCGGCACCATCATGCTGCACGACGTCCTGCCGCTGCACCGGATTTCCGCCGAGCCGGAGCGCCGGATCGAGTTCTGGGTCGGCGACTGCTGGCGGGTGCTGTGCCTGCTCGCCGAGACGCGGCCGGATCTGGAGATCGCCATCGTCCGGGCGTCGCCCTCGGGCCTCGCCCTGATCCGCCGCCTCGACCCGCAGGATCGCCGCCTGCATGCCGCCGGGCCTGGCCTGTACCGGCGGCTCGCCGCCTACGACCTCGGCCGCGACTTCGTGCCGGCGATCCTGCGGCTCCCCTGGGTCGAGCCGGATCCGGCCTCGTTGCGCCGGTTCCTCGCCGACGGTTCCGGCGCCGTGCCGGGCCGGCGGCGCCTGGGTGCGGCCGCCTGACCGTCACAGCCCGAAGCGCGTCCGCCAGCCGGCCAGCTGCTCCACGGTCGCGTTGCCGCCGCACAGCACCAGGCCGATTGGCCCCGCCGTCCCCGTGCGGCGGATCACCTCGCGGGCAGCCGGCACCAGGCAGCCGGCGGCCGGCTCGACCCAGCAGCGCGCCTCCTCGGCGAGCGCGATCATGCCGGCGACCGCGTCGGCATCGCTGACCAGCAGCACGTCCTCAAGCAGTGCGCGGGCATGCGCCAGGGTGCGCTCGGCCACCACCGGCGCGCCGAGGGTCGAGGAGATCGAGGTCGGGCGGATCGGCACCGGCGTCCCGGCCGCCAGCGCGCGGGTCATGGCGTCGGCGCCCTCGGTCTCCACCCCCCAGATCCGCACATCGGGGTTGGCCGCCTTCAGCGCCACCGCGACCCCGGAGCTGAGGGCGCCGCCGCCGATGCTGACCAGCACGTCGGTCAGGTCCGGCGCGTCCTCCGCCAGCTCCAGGCCGATTGTGCCGTGGCCGGCGATGATAGCCGCGTCATCATAGGCGTGCACATAGGTCAGGCCGCGGTCGCGCTGCGCCTCGGCGATCGCGAAGGCGGCGGTGACGTCCGGCGCCTCGATCAGCTCGGCACCGTCCGCGCGCACCCGCGCCTTGGAGCGCTCCGGGGCGGCCGCCGGCATCACGATGACGGCCGAGAGGCCCATGCGCCGGGCGATCATCGCCATGGCGATGCCGTGGTTGCCGCCGCTGACGGTCACGACGCCGCGGCCGCGCTCCTCCGCCGTCAGCGACAGCAGCTTGTTGACGATGCCGCGCGGCTTGAAGCAGCCGGAGTCCTGCAGGATCTCCAGCTTCAGCGCGACCGGGCGGCCGAGATGGGCCGCGAGGCCCGCACTCGTCACCGTCGGCGTGCGCAGGACATGGCCGGCGATGCTGCGCCCGGCGCTGCGGATGTCGTCGATGGAGACGAGCGGGGTCATGGACGGCATCCTCCGGTGGCGCGATCGGCCAGCACTCTAGCGGCATCCGGCACGGCGTCGCCAGGACCGGCCACCGCGGCACAAACCCTTAAGACGGCCGCCGCTTTTACGGGATTCGGCTTTGCGATACCCTCGCCGTCGCGCGCCCGGCGCACAGACGCCGACGGGGAGGAATCATGCGAACCAGGCACGACGTCCAGAAGACCGAGAAGATCGAGGCCGCCGCGGCACTGGCCCGCGAGCGCCTGCCGGCCGCCAGGTCCGGCATCGCCGAGCGCTTCCTGCGGCAGTTCTACGCCAACGTCGCACCGCAGGACATGGCCGGCGACGAGGTCGAGGACCTGTTCGGCGCCGCCGTCACCCTGTGGGCGTTCGGCCGCGAGCGGCCGCCGGGGATCCCGAAGGTGCGGGCCTACAACCCGCGCTTCCAGGAGGTTGGCTGGCAGTCGCCGCACACGGTCATCGAGATCGTCAACGACGACATGCCGTTCCTGGTCGATTCGGTGACCGCCGCCCTGAACCGCCTCGAGCTGACGGTCCATCTGGTCATCCACCCGATCCTGCGGGTCACCCGGGATGCCAAGGGCATCGTCAGCGGCCTGGCGGAGTCGGAGGTCGCCGACAAGGAGGCGATCGCCGAGTCCTTCATGCAGCTGAAGGTGTCCGAGCAGACCTCCGCCCACGCCCTCGAGGAGATCGAGGCGACGCTGCGCGCCGTCCTCGCCGATGTGCGCGCCGCGGTCGAGGACTGGCGGACGATGCGCCAGACCATGCTGGAGGTGATCACCGGGGTCGAGAACGCGCCGCCGCAGACCATGCCGGCCGAGGATGTCGCCGAGGTCTGCGCCTTCCTGCGCTGGATCGAGGACAATCACTACACCTTCCTCGGCTACCGCAAATACGACTATGTCGGTACCGCAACGAAGGTCCGGCTGAAGGTCGTCGAGGGCTCCGGCCTCGGGATCCTGCGGCATCCCGACGTGCACGTGTTCGACGGCATGCGCGACCTCGGTGCGCTGCCGGCCGACGTCCGCGGCTTCGTGATGGCGCCGACCCTGCTGCTGATCATGAAAGCCAACAAGATGTCGACCGTGCACCGGCCGGTGCCGCTCGACTCGATCGGCGTCAAGGTCATCCGCGACGGCAAGGTCGTCGGCGAGCACCGCTTCATCGGGCTGTTCACCTCGGTCGCCTACAACCAGAGCCCCAAGGAGATCCCGCTGCTGCGCCAGCGGGTCGCCAAGCTGGTCTCCCGGGCCGGGTTCCGCCCCGCCAGCCACGACGGCAAGGCGCTGGTCAACATCCTGGAGACCTTCCCGCGCGACGAGCTGTTCCAGGCCAGCGAGGACGAGCTCTACGACATCGCAATCGGCGTCCTGCACCTGCAGGAGCGCCAGAAGACCGCGCTGTTCGTGCGCCGCGACGCGTTCGAGCGCTTCGTGTCGGCGATGGTCTACGTGCCCCGCGACCACTTCAACACCCAGCTGCGCATAGCCTACCAGGGCATCCTGGAACGCGCCTTCAACGGCCAGGTCGCGGCGTTCTATACGCAGATGTCGGATTCGGTCCTGGCACGCCTGCATTTCATCATCAACACCACCCGCGGCCAGGTGCCCGAGGTCGACATCGACGGCCTGCTGGCCCGGCTGGTCGAGGCCGGCCGGTCCTGGCCGGACAAGCTGCACGACGCCCTGGTCGAGACCCGTGGCGAGGAGGCCGCCAACCTGTTGTTCCGGCGCTACGGCCAGGCCTTCCCGACCAGCTACCGCGAAGCCTACACCGCGCATGCGGCGATCTACGACATCGACCGGATCGAGGAGCTCGGGCCGGACCGTGACCTCGGCATGAACCTGTACCGGCCGGTCGGCACCGACGACGACGTCCTGCACCTCAAGCTGTTCCACTCGGGCTCGCCGGTGCCGTTGTCGGATGTCATGCCGATGCTGGAGAACATGGGCGTGCGGGTGCTCTCGGAAGTGCCGTTCGAGGTCGCCCGGCGCGGTGCCGGGGACCCGCTCTGGATCCACGACTTCGCGATGCGCCTGCGCGACGGCGGCGACATCGATCTCGGCGAGATCAAGCCGCCGTTCCAGGAGGCGTTCGCGGCGGTCTGGAGCCGCCGCATGGAGAACGACGGCTTCAACGGCCTGGTCCTGGGGGCCGGCCTGACCTGGCGCGAGGTCACCGTCCTGCGGGCCTACGCGAAATACCTGCGGCAGGCGGCGTTCACCTTCTCGCAGGACTACATGGAGGAGACGCTGCGGCGCTACCCGCGGATCGCCCGGCGGCTGGCCCGGCTGTTCGTCGCGCGCTTCGATCCGGCGGCCTCCCCGGAGGAGCGCGATGCCCGCTGCCTTGAACTCACCGCCGCCATCGAGGCCGACCTGGAGCGCGTCGCCAACCTCGACCAGGACCGCATCCTGCGGCGCTTCCTGAACCTGATCCAGTCGAGCCTGCGCACCAACTACTTCCAGCCGGCTGCCGGAGACGGACCTGGGGGCGGCCAGCCCAAGGACTACCTCTCGATCAAGCTCGACAGCCGGGCGGTCGACGAGCTGCCCCTGCCGCGGCCGCTGGTCGAGATCTGGGTGTACTCGCCACGGGTCGAGGCGATCCACCTGCGCGGCGGCAAGGTGGCGCGCGGCGGCATCCGCTGGTCGGACCGCCGCGAGGACTTCCGGACCGAGATCCTCGGCCTGATGAAGGCGCAGCAGGTCAAGAACGCGGTCATCGTCCCGGTCGGCTCCAAGGGCGGCTTCGTGGTCAAGCGGCCGCCGGCCTCGGGAGCCCGCGAGGAGATCCAGGCCGAAGGCATCGAGTGCTACAAGATCCTGATGCGCGGGATGCTCGACATCACCGACAACATCAAGGGCCCGGGTGAGAAGGGGCCGGGCGTGGTGCCGCCCGACCGGGTGGTGCGCTACGACGACGACGACCCCTACCTGGTGGTGGCGGCCGACAAGGGCACGGCGACCTTCTCCGACATCGCCAACGGGGTCAGCCAGGCCTACGGCTTCTGGCTCGACGACGCCTTCGCGTCCGGCGGCTCGGCCGGCTACGACCACAAGAAGATGGCGATCACCGCCCGCGGTGCCTGGGAATCGGTCAAGCGGCACTTCCGCGAGATCGGCCACGACATCCAGGCGCAGGACTTCACGGTGGTCGGCGTCGGCGACATGTCGGGCGACGTGTTCGGCAACGGCATGCTGCTGTCGCAGCACATCCGCCTGCTCGGCGCCTTCAACCACCTGCATGTGTTCGTGGATCCGGATCCCAACCCGCTGGCCGCCTGGGAAGAACGCAAGCGGTTGTTCGACCTGCCGCGGTCGAGCTGGGCCGACTACGATGCCAAGCTGATCTCCAAGGGCGGCGCGGTGTTCGAGCGCAGCGCCAAGTCGATCCGGCCGAGCCCGGAGATCAAGGCGCTGTTCGGGCTGACCGCCGACACCGTGACGCCGAACGACCTGATCCGGGCCATGCTCGCAGCACCGGTCGACCTGCTGTGGTTCGGCGGCATCGGTACCTACGTCAAGGCCGGTCGCGAGACTGCGGCGGAGGTCGGCGACCGGGCCAACGACGCGGTGCGCATCGACGCCGCCCAGATCCGCGCAAAGGTGGTCGGCGAGGGCGCCAATCTCGGCGTCACCCAGCGCGGCCGCATCGAGTTCGCGCTGCGCGGCGGCCGCATCAACACCGACGCCATCGACAACTCGGCCGGCGTCGACTGCTCCGACCACGAGGTCAACATCAAGATCCTGCTCGGCGCCGTGGTCGCCGCCGGCGACATGACGCTGAAGCAGCGCGACGCGCTGCTGGAGGCGATGACCGAAGAGGTCGGGCAGCTCGTGCTGCGCGACAACTACGACCAGTCGCAGGCCCTGTCGGTGGCGGCGTCGCGCGGAGCGGCGTTGCTGGATGCCCAGAGCCGGCTGATCCGCGAGCTCGAGCGCGGCCATCTGAAGCTGAACCGGGCGATCGAGTTCCTGCCGGATGACGAGACCCTGGCGGAGCGTGTCGCCGGCAATGTCGGGCTGACCCGGCCGGAGCTGGCGGTGCTGCTCGCCTACGCCAAGATGGCCCTGTACGATGAACTGCTGGACAGCGACCTGCCCGACGACCCGCAGCTGGGAGCCGACCTGGCGCTGTATTTCCCCGAACGGCTGCGGGCCCGGCACCCGGACGCGCTGGCCCGGCACCGGCTGCGCCGCGAGATCATCGCCACCTCGGTGACCAACTCGATGATCAACCGGGTCGGTGCTGCATTCGTGAACACCATCCACGAGCAGACGGGCCGCAACCCCTCCGACATCGCCCGGGCCTACGCGATCGTCCGCGACGTGTTCGGCCTGCGCACCCTCTGGGAAGGCATCGAGGGCCTCGACAACCAAGTGTCCGCAGCCTTGCAGACCTCGATGCTGCTGGAGATCCAGGGCCTGGTCGAGCGGGTCACCGTCTGGTTCCTGCGCAACGGCCGGCAGCCGCTCGACATCGCCGGCCATGTCGGCGAGTTCGGCCCCGGCGTCGCCGACCTCAAGGGCTGCCTGGCCGAGGTGCTCGGCCCGCTCGACCGCCAGCATCTGGCGGAGCAGACCCGCCGTTTCACCGACCAGGGCGTGCCGGCCGAGCTGGCGCAGGCCGTGGCTTCGCTCGACGTGCTCGCCGCGGCCTGCGATGTCGTGCGGCTGGCGGCCGCCGCCGGCCAGCCGGTCGGCCGGGTGGCGACGGTGTATTTCGGGGTCGGCGCGCGCTTCGCGCTCGACTGGCTGCGCGAGAAGGCCGGCGCACTGGGCGCCGACACGCATTGGCAGAAGCTGGCGGTCGGCGCGCTGATCGACGACTTCTATGGCCACCAGAGCGTGCTCGCCCAGGACGTCCTGGCCCACGATGCACCCCGGCGCGATGTGCCACAGGCAGGGGCCGGCGGCAGCAAGGGCAAGGCCGCGGCAGCCGCCGATGCCGCCGACGTGGCCGACACCGCGATCGCCGGATGGGCCGCGACACGGTCCGACGGGGTCGAGCGCACCGACCGGCTGCTGGCCGACATCCGGGCGAGCGACCAGATCGATCTCGCGATGCTGGCGGTCGCCAACGGCCAGATCCGCACCTTGCTGGCGCGATGACGGATCGCCTGTGATACCGGAATCCGCCGGGAGTCCGGAGCCGCCGGCCGAGCGGCTGGCGTGGAGCGTCGACCCGGATCTGCGGCTCCTGACCATCCTGTGCCGCGGCGGCGTGAGCGATCACGACCTGCTGTCCCGGATTCCGCGGATCTGGGAGGCTTGCCCCGAGGTGATCGGCTATAACACGCTGGTCGACGCCCGGGGGCTGACCAGCGAAGGCGGCTGGACATGGCCGGCGTTGCGCGGGATCGCCCGGCAATGGCGGGAGTTCGCGCAGGGCCGCGACGCCGGACGACGCACCGCCATCGTGACCAACGACACCTGGATCGCCATGCTCGCCGGCGCCTTCGTGATCGACTACCGGGGACGCGGGTTCCGCTGCTTCGGCGACCCGGCGCCGGCGCGGGCCTGGTTGGCTTCGTCGTGACCGGATCCCGCGAGCGCCCCACGAGCACCGGCGCCATCGTCGGCTGGTGCCTGTACGACTGGGCGAACTCCGCCTTCCCGACCGTCATTTCGACCTTCGTGTTCGCCGCCTACTTCACCAAGGGCGTCGCCGCCAGCGAGACCGAGGGCACCTATCTGTGGGGCAATGCCGTGGCGGTCGCGGCGCTGGCGATCGCGGTGCTGAGCCCGGCGCTCGGCGCCATCGCCGACCGCGCCGGCCATCGCCGGCGATGGCTCGCGGCCTTCACCCTGGCCTGCGTCCTGGCGACCGCCGGCCTGTGGTGGGTGCGGCCGGATCCGGCCGACGTGCCGCTCGCCCTGGCGCTGGTGGTGCTGGCGACGATCGCCTTCGAGTTTGCCGGAGTGTTCTACAACGCCATGCTGCCGGCGGTGGCGCCGCCGGGACGGATGGGGCGGGTGTCCGGCATCGGCTGGGGTGTGGGCTATGCCGGCGGCCTCGCCTGCCTGGTGGTGGCTCTGTTCGGGCTGGTCCGCGCCGACCCGCCGCCGTTCGGCCTCGACGCCGCCGCCGCGGAGCCGGTGCGCGCGACGGTGCTGCTGGTGGCGCTGTGGTTCGCCGTCTTCGCGCTGCCGATCTTCGTGCTGGTGCGCGACCCGGCCGGCACCGGCGAGCCGCTGCGCCAGGCCGTGGGCGACGGGCTGCGGGGATTGTGGGCGACGCTGCGCGGCCTCGACCCGCGCAGCCCGGTATCGCGCTTCCTGCTCGCCCACATGCTGTATGCCGACGGCCTCACCACGCTGTTCACCTTCGGCGGCATCTACGCCGCCGGCACCTTCGGCATGGATTTCTCCGAGATCATCGTGTTCGGCATCGCCCTCAACCTGACCGCCGGGGCCGGCGCCATCGGCTTCGGCTTCGTCGACGACCGGGTCGGGCCGAAGCGGGCAATCCTGGCGGCGCTGGTCGGGCTGCTGGTGTTCGGCACACTCGCCCTGGTGGCGCCCGACCGGACCTGGTTCTGGGTGGCCGGCATTGCGCTCGGCACCTTCATGGGCCCGGCGCAGGCGGCCAGCCGCACCCTGATGGCCCGCCTGGCGCCCGCCGGACAGCGCGCCGAGATGTTCGGGCTGTACGCGCTGTCCGGCAAGGCCACCAACTTCGCCGGGCCGCTGGCGCTCGGCTGGGCGACGCTCGTCTTCGACAGCCAGCGCGCCGGCATGGCGACCATCCTGCTGTTCCTGATCGCCGGCTTCGCCCTGCTGCTGACCGTCAGGGAGCCGGCGCACCGGCCGCAGTGAGCCTCCGCTACGCCACCCCGACGCGGGCGGCCGGCGCCTCGCCGGCGGCCCGCAGCTGCTGGCGGAACACGTCGATGGCGACCGGCATGCCCTTGCGTTCGGCATGCCAGAATGTCCAGCCGTTGCAGGCGGGCGCACCCTGGACGGCGGCACCGACGCTGTGGATCGAGCCCTTGTGCGCCTCGCTGAGCAGGTGGCCGTCGGCGCGCACCTTGGCGAACCAGCGGCGGCGGGCGTCGAACAGCACCTCGCCCGGCCGGATCAGGCCTTCCTCGATCAGCCGGCCGAACGGCACCCGCGGCTGCTCGCGGCGGTTGGCCAGCGCCAGCGCCAGCGGATCCTCGACCGCCTCGGCCGCGGCGATCCGGGCAGCGGCGATGGCGGCATAGCCCGGGTCGCGCTCGATGCCGATCCAGCGCCGCCCCAGCCGCTTGGCGACCGCCCCGGTGGTGCCGGTGCCGAAGAACGGGTCGAGCACCACGTCGCCCGGCCGGCTGGCCGCCAGCAGCACCCGGGCCAGCAGGCTCTCCGGCTTCTGGGTGGGATGCGCCTTGCCGCCGTCCTCGGCCTTCAGCCGCTCCGCACCGGTGCACAGCGGCAGGAACCAGTCCGACCGCATCTGCTGGTCGTCGTTCAGCGCCTTCATGGCGTCGTAGTTGAAGGTGTAGCGCCGGCTGTCCTCGCTGCGCGCCGCCCAGATCAGCGTCTCGTGGGCGTTGGTGAAGCGCTTGCCGCGGAAGTTCGGCATCGGGTTGGCCTTGCGCCAGACCACGTCGTTGAGGATCCAGAACCCCAGGTCCTGGACGATGGCGCCGACCCGGAAGATGTTGTGGTAGCTGCCGATCACCCAGAGGGTGCCGCTGTCCTTCAGCACCCGCCGGCACTCCGCCAGCCAGGCCCGGCAGAACTTGTCATAGGCCTCGAAGCCGCCGAAGCGGTCCCAGGCGTCGTCGACACCGTCGACCCGGGTGTTGTTCGGCCGCAGCAGCTCGCCGCCGAGCTGCAGGTTGTAGGGGGGGTCCGCGAACACCAGGTCGACGCTGCGGTCGGGCAGGCCGCGCAGCTCCTCGATGCAGTCGCCGATCAGAATCCGCCCGACCGGAAGGCGTCCACCGTCCGTCATTGCCCCCGCCCGTGCCATAGCCAAGGAGCGCAGAATCGCACGACCCGCCGGATCGGTCAATGTCGGTGGATCGAATCCTTTCGCAGAGTCAATGGCTTGTTGGTATGACCCAAGATATTGCGGTAGGACTCCACTGCAACCGCCTCATCCGGCGTGCAGCCCGAGCAGTTCGCGGATCGGCGCGAAGCTGCGGCGGTGGTGTTCGGTGACGCCGAGGCGGCGAAGCCCGGCCTGGTGCTCGGCCGTTCCGTAGCCGACATTGGTCGCCCAGCCATAACCGTCGTGCCGGCGGGCGAGCGCCACCATCTCGGCGTCGCGGGCCTGCTTGGCGACGATCGCCGCGGCGGCGATCGACAGGCAGACGGCGTCACCGCCGACCACCGCCCGGCCAGGATAGGGCCAACCGGGGAGGCGGTTGCCGTCGACCAGGATCATGTCCGGCGCGCGCGGCAGGGCGGCGAGCAGCGTCTCGACCGCCCGCCGCATCGCCAGCAGCGAGGCCTGCAGAATGTTGACGGCGTCGATCTCGTCGACCTCGGCGCGACCGAGCGCCACGCGGGCGTAGGGCGCGAATGCCGCCTGCGCGGCCGCCCGGCGCGTGCCGGTCAGCGCCTTCGAGTCGGCGATCAGGACGGCCGCCTCGGCCGGCAGCGAGAACAGGTCGAGCACCGCCGCCGCGGCGACCACCGGTCCGGCCCAGGGCCCGCGGCCGACCTCGTCGACGCCGATCACCAGCGCGCCGTCGAGCGCACCTGCGGCGACCTCGAGGGCGCTGGTCGCCCGGATCGGCGCGGACGGCGGCGAGGAAGGTGGCATGGCGGTTCCGCAGGCTCGGGGTACGCCCGCTCAACTTCGATCGGAGTTTTTTCGCGGACCCCACGGTGCTACCAGCCGATGCGC
>Ga0209347_1000550_pt1 | contig 90549 bp, 71 predicted proteins | sample AutmiccommuBRH23_FD_187382 | JGI IMG/M metagenome (GOLD analysis project Ga0209347, IMG submission 187382) | Deep subsurface microbial communities from Mt. Terri, Switzerland - Autotrophic microbial communities BRH/23 (SPAdes) (version 2) | ecosystem: Environmental > Aquatic > Deep subsurface >...
CTTCGACGGCGTAAGACGGGTCCGCGTGTGTCCGAGACAATCGCGCCGGCAGAAAATATTTCTCCCCACCCCTCGCACTCTCCCGCACAATCACGTCACCGCCGGCCCATCCTGAGCCAGTCGAAGGAACGGGCGCGGACGATCGCCGGGATCGTTCGTTGGGCCAAAGGGGAGTGATCCCTGGCGGGCGGTGCCGGTTTCTGCCGCTTCCGGAGCGGCGGGAACCGGGCCTTGTGACGGCCGCGCCTGCCTTCCGTTCTGCGGGGAAGGCGGCATGCCGCCGGCCTGGAGGTCGTGCTCCTCCCGGCGGCATCCCACAGCCCGTCCGGTCCTGGCCGAAAGGTCGGGCCGGCAGGCGAATGGTTCGGCGACGCACGGGAACCGAGAGCCCGTGCGTGTCCTTGGCATCCATCGCGCGGAACGCCGGAGGCGGACCGTTTATTACAATCGTTCGGAGGGTTCGCCTCCGGCGTTCCGCCGCTCATGAGGGCGGTAGCATAGCCAACTCTCCGGCCCGAGCGGGCGCGGAGGCGCTGTCGCGTGGGGAAACGCCCTTCACCACTCCAGCAGAACCGCCTGACGCAATGCGGCGAGGTCGGCCGAGCCGGTGCAGAAACAGGCGATGCGCAGCTGCTGGATGATTTGGCGAAAGTGGTCGACGACCGCTTCGGCCGAGCGCTCGGCATGGGGCAGCGAGGCCGCCGCCTGGCCGGCCAGATCGGCGCCGAGGCGGATCGCCCTGGCCGCGTCAACCCCGTCGCGGACCCCGCCCGAGCCGATGACCAGCGTGTCCGGGCAGGCGGCGCGCACGTCGACGATCGCGCGCGGTGTCGGAATGCCCCAGTCGGAAAACACCAGCGCCGTGGCGCGGGTTCCGGCATCGCCCGCCCGCTCCGCCTCGACCGCGGCCCAGCTGGTGCCGCCTGCGCCGGCGACGTCGATCGCCTGGACGCCGGCATCGACCAGCCGTCGCGCCAGCCGACCGGACAGCCCGGCGCCGACTTCCTTGACCACGACCGGAACCGTCAGCGCCCGCGCCAGCCCCTCGATCGCGGCGAGGACGCCGCGCCAGTCGGTGTCGCCGCCGGACTGCACCGCTTCCTGCAGCGGATTGAGATGGACGATCAGCGCGTCGGCGTCGATCATCTCGACCGCGCGACGGGCCTCGTCGGGGCCATATCCGAGCGCCAGCTGCGCCGCGCCGATATTGCCGAGGATCGGGATGTTTGGCGCGCGGGCGCGTAGCGAACGGTCGAGGCCGCCGGAGCCGCGCCCTTCGAGCGCGATGCGCTGCGAGCCGACGGCAAAGGCGATGCCAAGCGTTTCGGCCGCTTCGGCGAGATGGGCGTTGATCCGGGCCGAACGGGCCGGCCCGCCGGTCATCGAACTGATCAGCAGCGGCGCCTTGAGCCGGCGGCCGAGGAAGGATGTCGACAGATCGATGTCGGCGAGCGCGATCTCGGGCAGCGCCATATGCTCGAAGACGATGCGGTCGAAGCCGTTCGGCGCCCGCCGCGCGGCGAGCGCGGGGGCGAGCACGATATCCAGATGATCGCCCTTGCGCGCCCCGATGTCCCGCGAAGGCGCGGCGCCCGGTTGGTCTGCCACGTCGGCCTGTGTCCTGTCAGCGGCGGGTGGTCCTGATCGCTATGGCTGCCGCGCCCGATAGTGGCATTTCGTGACGGCCGGCGTCCACCGAGCGGCAATCGCTCAGCTTCGCGCCAACCGCGCCGCCCGCCGCGCCCGCGCCTCGTCGAGAGCGTCGAGCTTGACCTCCGGCAGGCAGGTGCGCCAGTCGGTGCCGGCGATGGTGACGACCCGGTTGCCGCGAAAATCGGCGTCGGCGGTGATTAGGCCGCGCTCGTCCATGAAGCTCAGGAGGAACCGGCCGCGCGAGGGCGAATGGCTGCCATAGGCACGGGCCAGCGCTTCGTCGGACGGGCACTCCACGCCGTCGCGGGCGGCGCGGGCGAGCATCATGTAGACGCCCTGCATCTCTTCCGGCAGGTCTGCGGCGCGCCCGACCACCGCCTGCCATGCCTCGTCCTCGGTCTCGACGGAAACGCCGGCCCTAGCCAGCGACAGCCGGCGCCGGAACGCCGCCATGTCGGTTTCGGCGCCGCGCAACCGCTTCAGCCGGCAATGGGTGAGAAAATCCTGGTAGAGCACTGGCACCGGCCGGAAGGCGGCGTCGGGATCTTCGAGCATTTCGGCGAAGATCGCGTCGACCGCCGCCGCGCGCTCCTCGGCCGTGCGCGGATCGTCATCGACCGGCTCGTGCCGCTCGGACACCGATGGCGTAGCGGCGACGCGCTCCAGCAGCTCGCGGGTCGCGATCGGCGCGTTCGCCGCCTCCGGGCGATGCGACGGGCTCGCGAAGGAGCGCTGCGGACGCTGGCGCTCGGCCGCCCGGTCCTCGTCGCTGACGGTGAAGATCAGATCCTCCATCGTCTCGCGCGGCGTTTCCGGCAACGGCATCAAGGACGGCCGGCCGCTGCGCCCCGCCGTCTCGACCGCGCCGATCTTGATCGGCACCGGCCGCCGCGACAGCGCCGGGCCGAGCGCGACGAAATTGCCGGTCTCCAGATCGCGGAACCGCTCCGCCGCCCGCCGGTCCATGCCAAGCAAATCTGCGGCGCGGGCCATGTCGATGTCGAGAAAGGTGCGGCCCATCAGGAAGTTCGAAGCCTCGGCCGCGACGTTCTTGGCAAGCTTGGCCAGCCGCTGGGTGGCGATGACGCCGGCAAGCCCACGCTTGCGCCCCCGGCACATGAGGTTGGTCATCGCGCCGAGCGAGGCCCGCCGCGCTTCCTCGGAGTGTTCGCCCGCCATCGCCGGGGCGAACAGATGCGCCTCGTCGACGGCGATCAGCATCGGATACCAATGGGCGCGGTCGGCGTCGAACAGCCCGTTGAGGAAGGCAGCCGCGCACATCATCTGCACCTCGGCGTCGAGCCCTTCCAGATCGAGCACCACCGAGGCGCGATGCTCCCGGATGCGTCGCGCGATCCGAGCTAGTTCTGCCGGCGTGCGGTTGGCGTCCACGACGACATGGCCGTAGCGCTCGGCCAGCGAGACGAAATCGCCCTCGGGATCGATGATCGCCTGCTGCACCCAGTCGGCGCTGCGTTCCAACAGACGGCGCAGCAGATGCGACTTGCCGGAGCCGGAATTGCCCTGGACCAGCAGGCGCGTCGACAGCAGCTCCTCCAGATCGAGCTCCGCCGGTTCGCCGGTTTGGGTCGTGCCGAGGTCGACGGCAATCGTCATGAGGAGTCTTTTCGCCGCAAAGGGGTGGTCGTCAAGGATGCCGTGCCGGTCGACTCGAAGTGCGAACCGGCAGGACGTCATCCATAACACGCGGCCGCGCTCCGGAGTCGGGCACGCGGCATCATGTCCACAGAATCGCTCAAGGGATCGGGATTGTTGGTCCGGTTACAGCCACCTGTCGTAGTCCGACACCAGCAGATGCAGCGGGTCCACGTCCTCCTCGATCTCGGCGAAGCGGCCGATCGGCTCGCGAAAAACGTTGTCGGTGAGATCGTCGTTGACGGTCGAAACCTCGCCGATCAGGACGTCGCCGCCCTCACCCCAGAAGGCATGCCATTTGCCGGGCAGCAGCGTCACGCTCTCGCCGGGCGACAGCTTGAGGATGCCGCCGGCCGGCAGCTTGCGGGTGATGCCGTCGGTGACGACCGTCACGTCGGCGGCCTCATCAACCGAACCGTCCGGGGCGCTCTCGAAGAGTTCCAGCGCCAGCGTCGCGCCGCCGCGATTGATGATGTCCTCGGCCTTCACGATGTGGCGGTGCATCGGCGAGATCTGATCGTGCCGCGAGATCATGATCTTTTCGGCATAGAGCATGCCGCGCCCGGCCTGAAGGTCGGTGCTGTCGCCGTTGCGGACGGTGAACAGGAACAGGCCGAGCCTGTCGTAGTCGCCCTTGCCATAGTCGGTGACGTCCCAGCCGAGCCGGCGCCCGACGATCGCCGACAGTTCGCTGCGGCGAGCCTTCATCTCGCTGGGGGAGAGATAGGCGAAGGGCGGCATGACATAGCCGAAGGAGCGGATGAATTCGTCGCCCTGGCGGATGATCTCGTTGACGCGCGAGCGTTTCATGGCGGGCCTCGTTTCGCTGCGGGGCCGCTCATCCGACGAGGATGATGCGGCAATCATTGACGTTAGTGTGGGTCGGACCGGGCACGAACAGATCGCCCAGCGCCTCGAAAAACCCGGTGGAATCATTGTCCGCGAGCGCCCGCTCGGCGTCGAGCCCGGCGGTTTTCGCCCGCGCCAACGTGTCCGGCAGGACGAAGGCACCAGCGGGGTCGCTGGCAAGGCCGGTGCCGCCGTCGGTGCCGTCCGTGTCGCCGGACAGCGCCGCGATGCCCGCCTCGCCATTAAGAGCGACGGCCAGCGCCAGGGCGTATTCCTGGTTCGGCCCGCCGCGCCCCTCGCCGCGGATCGTCACGGTCAGTTCGCCGCCGGACAGGATCGCCACCCGTTCGCCGCGCGCTTTGGCCTCGAGGGCCAGGCGTGCATGCTCGCGGGCGACGTCCCGCGCCTCGCCCTCGACATCCGCGCCGAGGCTGTGGACGCTATAGCCGAGCGCGGTCGCCGCGCTTTCGGCAGCGTGTAGCGAGGCGGCCGGCGTGGCGATCGTCCGGTAGTCGTTCGCCGCGAAGATCGGATCGCCGGGCTTCGGCGACTCATTCGCCGGGTCTTCGAGCGCCGCCCTGCACGACGGCGGCAGGTCTATGCCGCGCTTTGCGATGATCGCCCGCGCCTCGGCGAGCGTCGTCGGATCGGGCACGGTCGGTCCGGAGGCGATGACGCTCGGGTCGTCGCCCGGAACGTCCGAGATCGCCAGGGTGAGGAGGCGTGCGTCGCCGCAAGCCTTGGCGAGCCGGCCGCCCTTGATCTTCGACAGGTGCTTGCGCACGCAGTTGATCTCGCCGATCCCGGCGCCGCTTCTCAAAAGCGCCCTGGTCACGGCCTGCTTGTCCGCAAGGCTGACGCCGTCGGCGGGCAGCAGCCAGTTGGCCGAGCCCCCGCCCGAAATCAGCGCCAGCACGAGATCGCCCTCGCCGGCCGCCTCGGCAAGCTCGAGAACCCGCGCGGTCGCAGCGAGCCCGTGTTCGTTGGGCAGCGGATGGCCGGCCTCGACCACGGGAATCGGCCCGGCATCCAACGCATAGCCGTCACGGGTGACCGCGATCCCGGTCAGGCGGGAGTCAGGGACGGCGTGGGTGCCGCGATAGTGCGCCACGGCCGCCACCGCCATCGAAGCCGCCGCCTTGCCGGCTGCGAGGATGACGATCCGCCCGACGGGCGGCTTCGGCAAATGTGCGGCCAGAATGGTCGAAGGGTGCGCGACCGCCACCGCCCGCTCGAAGATCGCGATGAGATCGTCTCGTATCCGGTTCTGGTTCATTTCGCCCCCGCCCGCTCAATCAATCGCCGCCTCTATAGCAGCCGGGCGGCGGGACGGAACAGCGATGAAGGGGCTTGGCGAAACCCGGCGTCTCAGGGCGCGACATTCGGAACAACGGCAAACGGAGGATGGCAAAATAGTCGCGAACACCTTCTTACGCCGTGCACGCGGCCTATGTTGGGCGCACACACCGATTGCATGAACCGCCGAAGGCAGCGCCATGTTCGAAGGCTTCGACCCCGTCCTTCTTGCCCGAGTCCAGTTCGGCTTCACCATCGCATTCCACATCATCTTCCCGGCCTTTTCGATCGGGCTTGCCTCCTATCTGGCTGTGCTGGAAGGCTTGTGGTTGGCGACCGGCAAGCCGGTCTACATGGACACGTTCAAATACTGGGTGAAAATCTTCGCCATCAGCTTCGGCATGGGCGTCGTGTCGGGCATCACCATGAGCTACCAGTTCGGCACGAACTGGTCGGTGTTTTCGGACAAGACGGGCCCGATCCTCGGCCCGCTGATGGGCTATGAGGTTCTGTCGGCCTTCTTCCTGGAGGCCGGCTTCCTCGGCATCATGCTGTTCGGCCAAAAGCGGGTCGGCGCAAGATTGCATTTCGCCGCCACGTTCGTCGTCGCGCTCGGCACGGTGTTTTCGGCCTTCTGGATCCTGTCGGTCAATTCCTGGATGCACACGCCGGCCGGCTACGGGGTCAATGCCGCGGGCCAGTTCGTTCCCGAGGACTGGTGGGCGATCGTCTTCAATCCTTCCTTCCCCTACCGTCTGGTCCACATGGTGCTGGCCGCATATCTGACGACCGCCTTCGTCGTCGGGGCGGTCGGCGCATTTCATCTGCTGCGCGACCGCTACAACGCCAGCGCCCGGTTGATGTTCTCGATGGCGCTGTGGATGGCGACGATCGTCGCGCCGCTGCAGATTTTCGCCGGCGACCAGCATGGTCTCAACACCCTCGAACACCAGCCCGCCAAAGTTGCCGCGATGGAGGGGCATTTCGAGACCAATGTCGACGGTCCGATGCCGCTGACCCTGTTCGGCATCCCGGACATGGAGGAAGGGCGGACCAAATACGCCGTCGAAATTCCCTATCTCGGCTCGCTGATTCTCGCCCATTCCCTAGACGGCGAAGTGAAGGGGCTCGACGCCTTCCCGCGCGAGGATTGGCCGAACGCGACGGTCGTGTTCTGGTCGTTCCGGATCATGGTGGCGATCGGTTTCGCCATGCTCGGCATCGGGCTATGGGCGCTGTTTCGCCGTGTCTTCGGCTCGATCTACGAAAGTCCCTGGCTGCAACGGGCGATGATCGCCATGGGGCCAATGGGCTTCGTCGCCGTCATCGCCGGCTGGATCACCACCGAGGTCGGCCGCCAACCCTTCACCGTCTACGGTCTCCTGCGAACGGCGGACAGCGTGTCCCCGATCGCGGCGGAGGCGGTCGGCGCGTCGCTCCTCGCCTTCATCATCGTCTATTTCCTGCTGTTCGGCGCCGGCACGTTCTACATCCTGCGGCTGATGTCGAAAGCCCCGACGCCCTTCGAGGAAGAGACGCTGGATCATCCGACCCGGACTGCCGGGCTGGCCTCGTCGGCGTCCGCGGACGGTCACGCCGCCGTCGATCCGGCCGAATAGGGAGACGACGATGGACCTTGCTATTCTCTGGGCGTTTCTCATTGCCTTCGCCGTCATCGCCTATGTCATTCTGGACGGCTTCGACCTTGGCACCGGCATCCTTTTTCCCCTGCTTCGGGAACATGAGAATCGCGATACGGCGATGAACACCATCGCGCCGATCTGGGACGGCAACGAAACCTGGCTGATCCTGGGCGGCGGCGGCCTGTTCGCGGTGTTTCCGCTGGCCTACGCGATCATCATGCCGGCGATCTATGCGCCGATCATCGCCATGCTGCTGGCGCTGATCTTCCGGGGCGTCGCCTTCGAATACCGGTTCAAGACGGTGCGCGGCCGCTGGCTCTGGGACGTCTCGTTCTTTTTCGGCTCCTTCGTCGCGGCGCTCAGCCAGGGCATCGCCCTCGGCACCCTGGTCCAGGGCATCGAGGTCTCGGGCCGCGCCTATGCCGGCGGCTGGTTCGACTGGCTGACGCCGTTTTCGCTGATGACCGGTGGCGCCGTCGTCATCGGCTACACGCTGCTCGGCGCAACCTGGCTGGTGATGAAGACCGACGGGGAATTGCGCGACATCGCGCGCCGTTATGCCTTTTTCGCCGGAATCGGCACGCTGTTGCTGATGGGCGCGGTCAGCCTGTGGATGCCGTTTCTGAAGGAGGAGTTCTACCTGCGCTGGTTCGCTTTCCCGCAGATCCTCTATGTGGCGCCGGTGCCGATCCTCACCGCCCTCGCCGCCTTCAGCCTGTTGCAGTCGCTCGCCGCCGGCAAGGACGTCCGGCCGTTCCTGTCCGCACTGGCCCTCTTCCTGCTCGCCTTCGCGGGGCTCGGCATCAGCTTCTATCCTAACATCATCCCACCCGACGTCACCATTTGGGAGGCCGCCGCGCCGAACGCGTCGATGGAATTCCTGCTGGTCGGCGCATCGGTACTGATCCCGATGATCCTGATCTATACCGGCTATGCCTATTGGGTGTTCCGCGGCAAGGTCCGCCCCGGCGAGGGCTACCATTGAGCCGCGCCCGAGGCGGGTCCGGCGACGACGGACCGCTGTGGAAGCGGATCGGCTGGTTCGTCCTCTTGTGGCTCGGCGGCGTCGCCGCCGTCGGGCTCGTGGGCTTGGTGATCCGCAGCGTTCTGATCGGCTGATCAGGCCGCCAGCTTCAGTTCCGGCAGGAAGTCCAGCACCATCGCCAGGTCGGCGTTGAACGCTTCGCTCTCGCGCGCCCGCACCGCCTCGTCGGGAAGCCGCAGGATATAGGACGGGTGGATGGTGACCAGCAGCTTGGTCGCCTCGTCGAGGTCGATCAATCGCGAGCGGGTATCGCGAATGGTCACCGATCTGCCGAGCACCGCCTGCGCCGCCGTCGCGCCGAGGGCAACGATCAGCTTCGGCTTGATCAGTTCCCGTTCCAGATCCAGCCACCAGCGGCAGGCTTTCACCTCGCCGGCATTGGGCTTGGCATGGATGCGACGCTTGCCGCGCGGCACGAACTTGAAGTGCTTTACCGCATTGGTGACATAAGCTTGCCGCCGGTCGATGCCAGCTGCAGTGAGCGCCTGATCGAACACCTTTCCGGCCGGGCCGACGAAGGGCTCGCCGGCGATGTCCTCCTGGTCGCCCGGCTGCTCGCCGACGAAGATCACCGGCGCATTGTCCGGTCCCTGGCCGAATACCGTCTGGGTCGCCGGCTCCCAGAGGGGGCAAGCCTTGCAGGACTTTGCCGCCGCGCGCGCCGCGCGGATGCTGTCTGGTCGCGCGTCGCCCGCTGCGTGATCGGGCGCTGTGCTCGTCTTCGCCATCTGCTCGCGCCCCATCCGTCGCTCATGGGAGAAACTCGGCAGGGTCGGCGCGGTTGCGATCATCCGACGCGCCGCCGCCTCGGCGCCCGCGACAAGCGGCTTGATCAGCGCCGTCTCCGGCATGTTGGCCCAGTATTTCTTGGGCATTTCCGCCTGCATCGCCTTCACCTTCATCCGCGCGGGATTAAAGATCGAGGCGTAATAGGTCAGCCACAGCGCTTCCATGTCGTCGTCCTTGGGACGCATGTCCTTGGTCGTCCCCGGCAGAAATACCAATTCCGCGCCATCCCAATGGACCGAGCGCTCGGGGGTCATGATCGTCCAGACCATGCCGGCGAAACGCCGGGCGAAGAACGGCCCAGTCAGTTCGACCACGTGGTGGAACGGCTCGAACCAAGCGACATAGTGCTTGCCGCCCTCGCCGTCCTCGACCTCACGAAAGCGGACAAAGGCCTTCATCTTGTGGCTATCGCGCCGCACCGCCTTTTCCATGGCGGTGGCGCGCAGGACATCCGGGTCCGACGCGATCTCGAGCAGCTTCTTTTCCGTCTGCAGCCGCCACAGCAGCCGGTAGGCGAAAACAAACCGATCGGAATCGGCGTGGCAGAGCAGCTTGCGTGCCAGCTCAGGAAACGCCTTGGGAACCGTCGGTTGCGCGGCGTCGGCGGGCGCGTCGGGCAAGGGCTCGGCGAACAGGCCGGGTGCTTCCTCGCCGCCGACGAAGCTCATCTGCTCGGGCGAAACACCAAGCGCCAGCGCCGTGCGGGCGGCCTGGCGCCAGCCGTCGAAATCGGCAGCAAAGGCAAGGCGGGCGACGAACATCGAAGGCGGGCTCTCGTCCGTTTCCGGGTCAGAACAACGACAGTTGCGCCGCTGATTTTTGCCTCGGCACATAGCGCTCGCGCAGGCCTTCGCTATCCGTCGCCGCGCCAGGCGACCAGTCGAGCGCGGTGACGAAGGGCCGGACCTTGGCGATCGACTGGCAGAGCCGGGCGACGTCGTCGAGCCGCAGTGTGCGATGGCGGCGGGTCGACAGGATGCGGTTTACCGCACGGGTTCCCAAGCCTGGCACGCGCAACAGACTTTCCCGGTCGGCGCGATTGACGTCAACCGGGAAGCGGCCCCGGTGCTTCAGCGCCCAGGCGAGCTTCGGATCGACGGCGAGATCCAGCATCCCGCCATCGCCGCCGGAAACGATCTCGCCCCGATCGAAGCCGTAAAAGCGCATCAGCCAGTCGGCCTGATACAGGCGGTGTTCGCGCATCAGCGGCGGCTTGGCGAGCGGCAGCCGGCTGGAGGCATCGGGGATCGGTGAGAAGGCGGAATAATAGACCCGCTTGAGGCGGTAATTGCCATAGAGATTCTCCGAGCGGCCGAGGATGGCATCGTCGTCGGAGCCGTCGGCGCCGATGATCATCTGCGTCGACTGGCCGCCGGGCGCGAAGCGCTGTGGCTTCTTTCGGTCCTTCTTCTCGCCCTTGTGTTCCTCGATCTTGGCCCGGAGATGGCCCATCGATCGGCGGATGTCGCGCGGCTTCTTTTCCGGCGCGAGAGCCTCCAGCGTCAGGTCGGTCGGCAGCTCGATATTGATCGACAGGCGGTCGGCGAACAGCCCCGCCGCCTCGATCAGCGCGGGCGATGCGTCGGGGATCGTTTTCAAATGGATGTAGCCGGCGAAATTCTCCTCCAGCCGCAGCTTTCTGGCGATCCGCACCATCTCCTCCATCGTGTAGTCGGAGTTGCGGATGATGCCGGAGGACAGGAACAGACCCTCGATGTAATTGCGCTTGTAGAACTCCATCGTCAGCGTGACGACTTCCTCGACCGTGAATCGGGCACGGGCGACATTGGAGGACGAGCGGTTGACGCAATAGACGCAGTCATAGACGCAGAAATTGGTCATCAGGATTTTCAGCAGCGAAATGCACCGTCCGTCCGGTGCATATGCATGGCAGATGCCCGAACCCTCGGTCGAGCCGATGCCCTTCGTCCGCGAGGAATCGCGCCGGGTCGAACCGCTGGACGCGCAGGAAGCGTCGTATTTGGCGGCGTCGGAGAGGATCGCGAGCTTGTCGATGAGGGTCGTCTTGGCCATGACGCGGATATAGCGTTCATGGAATGTTCTCGCCAGCAAATTTCCGGATTTCTCGGCGAGACCCAATGTCGCAGGTTCGATCACGCGGCTGTGGGCCGCGTCCATGAGAGGAAAAGGCCAGCCAGACGTTCTTGTCCAGCCGGCCGACCTTCAGTCTGACGTCCTGCGTCTGTCAGCCCGCGGATTTGGCCTTGTTCACCGCCCGCTTGGTGACGACCTTGACGAGGTTGGCGCGATAGGCCGACGTGCCGTGCAGGTCCGACAGCATGTCGCCCTCGTCGACCGACAGGCCGTCCACGGCCGAACCGTCGAAGTTCGATGACAGCGCCTGTTCAGCGGCTTCCCATCGGAAGGCGCCGCCCATGCTGGCGCCCGTGATGCCGACCTTCACCTCGCCGCCGCGCTTGGCGACAAAGACGCCGCACATGGCATAGCGCGAGGCCGGATTGCGGAACTTCTCGTAGGCGCATTGATCCGGCGCCTCGAAGGACACCGCCGTGACGATCTCGTCCTCTTCCAGCGCCGTCTCGAACAGGCCGAGGAAGAAGTCGTCGGCCGCGATCTCGCGCTTGTTGGTGTGGATCGTCGCGCCGAGCGCCTTCAGGGCGGCGGGATAATCCGCCGCCGGGTCGTTATTCGCCACCGAGCCGCCGATCGTGCCCATGTGGCGCACGGCGATATCGCCGATCAAGCCGGCAAGGTCAGCGAAGCCATGGCAAGCGGCTTTCAGCCCGCCATGGGCAGCGATGTCGCCATGGGTCATGCCGCCGCCGATCCGGATCGACTTGCCGTTTACCGTAATGCCCTTGAGTTCGGCGATATGGCGCAGATCGACAAGGTCGCTCGGCGCGGCAAGCCGCTGCTTCATCGTCGCGATCAGCGTCATGCCGCCGGAGAGGAATTTTCCCTCGCCGCCGGATTCACCGACCAGCTTGACGGCCTCGTCGATCGACGTGGGGCGGTGATAAGTGGTCTCGTACATCGGTTCTGCTCCCTCTGGCGCCGGGTCCGGAAATCGCGGAGGGACCGCGCGGCGCGATGGTTCGGATCGAAACGGGGCCAGAGAGCCCCTAAAATTCTCCCGGCGGCCCTTTTTCGCGGCCACCGGGCGGGTTCGTTCTGCTCGGTCAGGCGACCGCGTGAAGCGCCTTCCAGACCTTTTGCGGCGTCGCCGGCATGCTCAGGTCGTTGTTGCCGATCGCGTCGGTAATGGCGTTGATCACTGCCGGCGGTGAGCCGATCGCGCCGGCCTCGCCGCAGCCCTTCATGCCGAGCGGATTGCCGGGGCACAGGGTCTCGTTGGTCGAAACCTTGAACATCGGCAGGTCCCACGCCCGCGGCATGGCGTAGTCCATGTAGGACGCCGTCACCAACTGGCCGCTATCGTCGTAATGAGCGCCCTCGAGAAGCGCCTGGCCGATCCCTTGCGCGAGACCGCCATGCACCTGACCCTCGACGATCATCGGGTTGATCACCCGGCCGAAATCGTCGGCGGCGACGAACTGGACGATCTCGGTCGTTCCGGTATCCGGGTCGACCTCGACCTCGCAGATGTAGCAGCCGGCCGGGAAGGTGAAGTTGGTCGGGTCGTAGAACGCCCCTTCCTTCAGGCCGGGCTCCATCCCGTCCGGCAGGTTGTGGCCGGTATAGGCGCCGAGACAGACCTCGTGCCAGGCCAGCTTCTTGTCGGTGCCGGCGACCTTCACCTCGCCATTCTCGATGACGATGTCGCCCTCGTCGGCCTCCAGCACATGGGCGGCGATCTTCTTGGCCTTGGCCTCGACCTTGTCGAGCGCCTTGTGGATCGCCGACATGCCGACCGCGCCGGAACGCGAACCGTAGGTGCCCATGCCGAACTGCACCTTGTCGGTGTCGCCATGGATGACCTGGACGTTGGCGACCGGCAGGCCGAAACGCTCCGCCACCAACTGGGCGAAGGTCGTCTCATGCCCCTGGCCGTGACTGTGCGAGCCAGTGAGGATTTCGACCGTGCCGACCGGATTGACCCGAACCTCGGCCGATTCCCACAAGCCGACGCCAGCGCCGAGCGAACCGACCGCCTTCGACGGCGCGATGCCGCAGGCCTCGATGTAGCAGCTCATGCCAAGGCCGCGCAGCTTGCCGCGCTGCTTGGCCTCCGCTCGCCGTGTCTCGAAGCCGGCGACGTCGGCCGCCTTCATGCCGGCGTCCAGTGTCGCGTCGAAGTCGCCCGCGTCATAGGCCATGATCACCGGCGTCTGGTGCGGGAAGGAGCGGATGAAGTTCTTGCGGCGTAGTTCCGCCGGCGAGATGCCGAGTTCGCGCGCCGCCGTCTCCACCGTGCGCTCGATGACGAAGGTCGCCTCCGGACGCCCGGCACCGCGATAGGCGTCCACCGGCACGGTGTTGGTGTAGACCGCCCGGACATTGGCGTGGATCGCCGGGATATCGTACTGGCCCGATAGCAGCGTCGCATAGAGATAGGTCGGGGTCGCCGACGAGAACAGCGACATGTAGGCGCCGAGATTGGCGATCGTGTCGACCTTGAGGCCGAGGATCTTGTGGTCGGCGTCGAGCGCCATCTCCACCTCGGTGACGTGGTCGCGTCCGTGCGCGTCAGTCAGGAACGCCTCGGTGCGATCCGAGGTCCACTTGACCGGGACGCCGGTGCGCTTGGACGCCCACAGGCAGACGATCTCTTCGGGGTAGATGTAGATCTTGGAGCCGAAACCGCCGCCGACATCGGGCGCGATCACCCGCAGCTTGTGCTCCGGCGCGACGTTGTAAAAGGCGCTCATTACAAGCCGGGCGACATGCGGGTTCTGCGATGTCGTCCAGCAGGTATAGTGCTCTTCCGCCGGATCGTAGACACCGAGCGCGGCGCGCGGCTCCATCGGATTGGGAACCAGGCGGTTGTTGACGATGTGAAGCTTGGTCACATGGGCGGCACCGGAAAAAGCCGCGTCCGTCGCCGCCTTGTCGCCGAGTTCCCAATCGAAAATCAGGTTTCCCGGCGCTTCGGGATGAAGCTGCGGCGCGCCATCCTTCAGCGCGTCGACGGCGCTGACGACGGCGGGAAGCTCCTCATAGGAGACCTCCACGGCCTCGGCCGCGTCACGGGCCTGCAGCTGCGTGTCTGCTACGACCACGGCAATCGGCTGACCGACGTGGCGCACCGTGCCGACGGCGAGCGCCGGCCAGGCGCCCATCTTCATCGGCGTGCCGTCCTTGGACGACACCCCCCAGCCGCAGATCAGATTTCCGATCCCGTCGCCCTGCAATTGCTCGCCGGTGAGAATGCCGATCACGCCCGGCATGGAAGCCGCCTCGGCCGAATCGATGCCGGCGATCTTGGCGTGCCCATGGGGCGATCGCACGAATGCCGCGTATTTCATGCCGGGGACGGTCATGTCGTCCACGTAACGCCCGCGACCGGTAATGAACCGCCGGTCCTCCTTGCGCAAAACCTTTGCGCCGATGCCTTCAACACCCATCGTCGAAACCTCCCAGTATTCGAAATCGTAGCGGAACCGCCTCGAGGCGTCCGCGTCCGTGTCTCAATCGCCTCCCCGGCCCACGGGCCGGGCTTCGGAGCTACTCGGCGGCGACCTGTTGCGGCTGCGCGGCGCCGGCCGCGGCGAGGATCGCCTTGACGATGTTATGGTAGCCGGTGCAGCGGCAGATGTTCCCCTCAAGACCGTCGCGCACGGCCTTCTCGTCGAGGGCGCTGCCATGCTGCCGGATCAGATCGACCGCCGTCATGATCATGCCCGGGGTGCAATAGCCGCATTGCAGCCCGTGATGCTCCCGAAAGGCAGCCTGGACAGGGTGCAACTCGGTACCATTCGCCAACCCCTCGATGGTCAAGACGTCCGAACCGGACGCCTGTACAGCGAGCATCGTACAGGACTTCACCGCCTTGCCATCGACGTGGACGACGCAGGCGCCGCATTGCGACGTGTCGCAGCCGACATGGGTGCCGGTCAGGCCCAGATTCTCGCGCAGGAACTGCACCAGAAGCGTGCGGTCCTCAACCACGCCCTTCATCTCGCGCCCATTCACCGTCATCGTCACTTCAGTCATCAAAGTCCTCCCGGATACACCCGGCCTGCCGCATCAGCCACGCAGCGGACCGTTGAAATGGATTGCGCACTCTAGAGCGCCACGCGTCCATTCGGACGCATAAAGGACGCTCTAACACTATGATCGCTCATCGGAATGATCCAAAAACCGGCTTTCACTTTTGGTCCGATGCTCGGGGGCGAGTGCCACGGCGCCGCGGCGAGAGTGCCCTTTGCGGAGAACCGCTTCAAGGGCTTTTCAGAACCAACCCAAAAAACGACCCTGAACCAGCATTCCCGAACAGCCATCCGCAACGGGATGGGTGCGGCGGGTTGTCTCGGGGCGACGGCGAATCTGTGTCCGGTTCGGCACAAACGGCCGGTGTAATCGCATCGGAACACCGGCAGCAGCCGGTTACCAGTTGTTATCCAAGCGATTTCCGCCAATGCTAAAGGCAACTCAGCGGGAGGAGTGCGGCTGCGCGTGATCGCGGCTGGTGCCGGACCGCGTTTGGAGCGTGTTGTCTCGTCAGCCTGAGGGGCGGGCGTGAGTGGCGACGGGAAGCGAGCGACTTGCAGTATAGGTTCCTATCCTCCGCCAAGCTGGCAGTGATGGTCATCGGCTCCAGCCTGCTCGCCGCATCACCGCACCCCGCCGCAGCCTTCGAAATCTTTGGCCTGACCTTCTTCGAAGACGAAAACGCCGCCTCCGATCCAGTACTCGACCCGGTCAACTACACCGTCACGCTGACGGTCGCGCCGACCGAGGACGGCGACGGTACGGTGGAAGAGGATCTGCGCGACGCCTCCACCCTCATCGCCGACGAGGCGGACCCGGTGTCCGGCTCGCTCGGGCTGCTCTCCAAGGCGAAGACCGATCGCAAGCGGCTGGTAGCCACCCTGTTCGAGAATGCCCGCTATGACGGGCTGGTCGACATCTTCATCGAAGGCCGCGACATCGCGGATTTGCCGCCCGACGCGACCTTCACGTCTCGGCCCGTCCCGGTGTCGATCCGCGTCCGCCCCGGCCCCTTCTACACGCTCGGCCGCGTGGCGATTTCCACTCAGGGTGTTCCCGTCGATGCGGCGGAATACGACCTGACGACCGGAAGTTCGGCGCGTTCCGTCGATCTCCTCAAAGGCGAAGCCAAGCTTCTCAAGGATCTCCGCAACCAGGGTCGACCGTTTGTGGCGATCACCGGGCGCGAGATCGTCGCCGACGCCAAGACTGATCGGCTCGATTATTCGATCGCCATCGCGCCCGGCAACCCGGTGCCATTCGGCGAGACCTGGGTCGCGGGAGCCGAAGACGTCGACCCCGGCTTCATCGCCTATATGGCCGGCGTCAAGGCCGACGAGGTCTTCTCCCCGGAAGAACTTGCGGCGGCGCGCGAACGGCTTCTCAAGCTCGGCGTGTTCTCCAGCGTCACCGTGAGGGAAGCCAAGGCGCAGCAACCCGACGGTAGACTTCCCGTCCAGATCGAGGTCGGCGAGCGCAAATTCGGCTTCTACGGTATCGGCGCGACCTATTCGAATACCGAAGGTGCGGGCGCCTCGGGCTATGTCGGCCACCGCAACCTGTTCGGTCGGGCCGAAAGCATCCGGCTCGACGCATCCGTCTCGCGCATCGGCGCAACCGCGGTATCCAGCCAGGGACGCGAGACCGACGGCGCCGACTACGCCGCCTCGCTGGTCTTCAAGAAGCCGGGCGTGCTGGGTCCGGAATCGGTCTATGTCGGCTCGATCGAAGTGAAGCGCGAACACCCGCTCGCCTATGATCGCGATTCCTTCGCCGTCACCAGCGGCGTCGAGTACGAGATCGACCGGAACCAGACCGTCGTCGCCACTGTCCGCGGCGAATACGAGGAGATCACCGACTATCTGGGAACGCGCGAGTATCTGCTGGCCTCGGTTCCGATCAGCTACACGTTCGACAACCGCGACAATGAACTCAACCCGACCGAGGGCTTGTTCGCCAAGGCGCTTGTCGAGCCGACCTACGGCTTCAACACCCAAACGCCCTTCGTGAAGACCCGCCTCGATGCATCGAGCTATCTGTCGCTGTCGGACAGCGACCGCTTTATCCTCGCCGGGCGCGTTGCCTATGGCACGATCTTCGGCGCGGATCTTCTCGACATCCCGAACGACCGGCGGTTCTACGCCGGCGGCGGCGGTTCGGTGCGCGGCTACGAATTCCAGTCCGTCGGCCCGTATTTTCCGTCCGCCGTGCCCCCGGGATCGGGGTTCAATCCTGATTTCGTCGACACGCCGACCGGCGGCCTGTCGCTGTTCGAAGCCTCGGCGGAAGTCCGCATCGGCGTGACGGAAAGCATCCAGATCGTTCCGTTCGTCGATGTCGGAACCGTCTCCGACGACCTCGTCCCGGACTTTTCCAACTTCAAGATCGGCGCCGGGGTCGGCGCCCGCTACATCACCAGCTTCGGGCCGATCCGCTTCGACATGGCGATCCCGCTGGATCCTGGCCCGCGCGACGCCGACTTCCAGTTCTATGCCGGCATTGGGCAAGCCTTCTGATGCGCAAATTCAACCCGGTCCCCCCGCTCGCCGCCACAGTCGTCGTCGGCGTCGCCGCCGCCTTCCTGGCGAGCCGTCCCGCTCCGGCGCAGCAATTTATCGCCAATCAGATCGAGAACCTCATCTCCACGGACACCATGACGGTCCAGATCAAGGGGCTGTCCGGTGCGCTCACCGGCGATCTGCGCATCGAGAGCGTGATCGTCTCCGACCCGCAGGGAACATTCCTGACGGCGAAGAACCTGGCAATGGACTGGTCGCCGCTGGCGCTGGTGCGCTCGAATGTATCGATCGAGAACCTGACCGCCGGCCAGATCGTGCTGGAACGGCTGCCGGCGGATCAGCCGAAAAGCGAGGCGGATCAGGGCGGCGGCTTCTCGCTGCCGTCGATCACGGCCGACATCCGCAAGCTCGCCATCGACGAATTCGTGCTTGGGGAAGCGCTTGCCGGCGTTCGCGCCCGGCTGAAGGCTAGCGCCAGCCTGACGCTCGCCGACGATCCGACCAAGCTCGACGTCAAGGCCAATATCGACCGACTGGACCAACCGGGACAGATCGCCCTCGATGTGTCCTACGCGCCGGATCAAAACCAGCTCGCGATCGACGTGAAAGCGAGCGAGCCGGCCGGGGGGCTGGTGGCGACGCTTCTCGACATTCCGGACCGGCCGGCGGTCAATCTCGTCGTCAACGGCTCGGGGCCGCTCTCCGACTTCATGGCCAACGGCCAGCTCACCGTCGGCGGCGAACAGGCGGCAACGCTGACCGCGCGGGTCAACGACGTCGCCGACGGGCGCCGCCTCTCCGCCTCCCTCAATGTAGCGGCCGAGCGCTTCGTGCCGGAACAATATTCCCAATATGTCGCCGGCGGGGCCAGTCTCGATCTGCAAGCGGTTCTGCGCGACGACGGCACCTATGTCATCGAACAGGGCGATCTGGCCTCCGAGGCCCTGGCCTTGCAGACCAAGGGCGTTCTCGATCCAGGCGGCTCAGGCAACGACCTGACGCTCGCCGCCGCCTCGCGGGACGGCAGCCCGATTTCCCTCATTTTCGGAACACCGCCAGACGTCACCGGCCTTGAGGTCACCCGCCTCGACGGGACGATACGCGGAGCCTTCACGGCAGCGGCCGTAGACCTGTCCGCCAAGTTGCAGCGCGCGGGTTATGGCGACTACGTCGCGCAGGGCGTCAGCCTTGATGCCAGCAGCCCCGGCTTCAACCTCACCAGCTTCAAGGGACCGCTCGCCGTCGAAGCGACGGCCCAGGCGATCGAGGCGCCTGAGGGAATCGCCGAGCGCTTCCTCAACGGCCCGCTGAAGATCGCCGCCAACGGCGCGCTGACCGAAAACGGCTTCGTCTTCGAGCCGAGCGAGGCGACCACCGACGTCGCGACGCTGAACCTCGAAGGCACAGCCGCGTTGAATTTCGCGGTCTTCGACCTGAATTTGCGCTCACGCTTCCAGACCGCGGCGCTGTCGGCGGCGGCGATCCCGCTGGCGGGCGAAGAACTGTCCGTCGCCGGGCAATTCACCCGCGCCGCCGACGGGGCGATCAACGCGCAGAAACTCGCCGTGACCGGCGCGGGCCTGCAGATCACCGGTAATGCGGGCCTGATGGACGGTAACGTCTCCGCCGATATTCAAGGCACCCTGGAGGACACTCAGGCCGTTAACCCGTTATTATCCGGCGCCGCGGAACTGCGGCTTGTCGCCAAGGGACCGGTCGAGAAGCCCGACGTCGACCTGACGCTGTCGGGCAATGGCCTGTCGATCAACGGCCGCGAGCTCGCCAACCTCAAGGTCGAGGTGCGCGGCACGCTGAACCCCGCCTCGCCGGCCGGCTTCGTCAACATCACCGGAACCCTGGACGGCCAGCCGCTGTCCGGCAGTGCGAAGGTCGAGACCCTGGACAACGGCGATCGCCGCATCACCGACCTGGCGATCCGGCAAGGGCCGAACGCGGTAACCGGCGACCTCATGCTGACCGACGCCTTCGCGCCGGTCGGCACACTGACCGTCGCCATCGACGATATCGGCCCGCTGGCGGCCCTCGGCGGGCAGAAGGCCGCTGGCGATGTGAAGGGAGCCGTGGAACTCTCGGTCGACGCCGAGAAGACGCCGGTCGCGGCGCCCGATCTCACGTCGCGCAGCCTGACAGTCGCTGGCACCACGCTCCAGGGGGCTCTCATCGACCTGTCGGTCAAGGATTATCTCGGCATCCCGAAGCCGACAGGTCGGGTGACGGCGGAAGCGATCGATGCAGCAGGGGTGGCCGTGCGTAACCTTGCCCTCGCCTTCGCCGAGGAGCAGGGCGGCACCGGCGTGACGGCAAATGCGACCGTCAACGACGCGCCGATCGAACTGGCCGGCACCGCCCAATTCGAGCCGGACGCCATGCTGCTGATGCTCTCGCGCCTGACCGCGGATATCCCGAATGCCGCTGTCAACCTGCGCGACGCGGCGGCGGTGCGGATCGCCAACGGCAAGACGGTGCTCGACGGCTTCGTGCTGACCGTGGGCTCAGGTTCGATCGTCCTGGAAGGCTCGTCCGGCGAGGTCCTCGATCTTGCCCTGCGCCTCAACGACGTTCCGGCAGCCGTCGCCAACCCCTTCGTCGACGGCCTGGAGGCCGAGGGCACTCTTTCCGGCACGGCGACCGTCACCGGTGCGCCGGCGAACCCCGACGCCGCTTTCGCGCTCACCGGCCGCGAGTTGTCGACCGCGCAGGTGCGAGCAGCCCGAATCCCGCCGATCGCACTCGACGCGACCGGCCGCTACGCCGACAGCACACTCACCTTGCAAACCGCCACACTCGATCTCGGCGAGGGGTCGCTGCAGGCCTCCGGCACAATCGGCGAGACGCTGGACTTGCGGGCCGAGCTGGCGAACCTGCCGGTGGCGCTGGCGAATGACTTCGTCGATGGTCTCGACGCGTCCGGGACGATCTCCGGCACCGCCGTCGTCAACGGTACCCGCGCCGACCCGGTCGCGGTTTTCGATCTTGCCGGCACCGGCATCACCGCGACCCAGGTCGCTTCGGCCGGAATCGAGCCGCTGACGCTCGACGTCGCAGGCCGCTATGCCGGCGGGACGGCGAAGCTCGATCGGGCCAGTCTCGTGGTCGGCTCCGGCTCGCTCGAAGCCTCCGGCACGATCGGGGAAAATCTCGACCTGACGCTGGCGATGAACAATCTGCCCGTCGCCCTCGCCAACGGTTTCGTGCCCGATCTCAACGCGTCCGGCACGATCTCCGGGACGGCGACCGCGACCGGCTCGCTCACCGAGCCCAACGCCATCTTCGATCTGTCTGGCGCCGGAATCACGACGGGCGCGATCGCACGCTCCGGCGTCGCGCCGCTTGCGCTTCGGCTCGCGGGCCGCTTTGCCGACGGGACGGCGTCGCTCGAAACCGCCGTGCTCAATGTCGGCGAGGGCTCGTTGCGTGCTTCCGGCAAGGTGGGCCGCGAACTCGACCTCGAGCTGACGATGAACAGCATTCCGGTCGGGCTCGCCAACGGCTTCGTGCCCAACCTGAAAGCCTCCGGTACGATTTCGGGCACCGCGACGGCGTCCGGCACGCTCAACGACCCCAGCGCCGAATTCTCCCTCACCGGTTCGGGGATCACCGCGCCGGCGATCGCCCAGAGCGGCATCGAACCACTCGACCTGACGGCGTCCGGTCGCCTTGCCGAGGGCACGCTGAACCTCGAAAAAGCTGAGATGACCGTCGACTCCGGTTCGCTTACCGCCAGCGGCTCGGTCGGCGAGACGCTCGACCTCAACATCGTCGCCAACGAAATTCCTGTGGGTCTTGCCAATGGCTTCGCGCCGAATCTCGGCGCGACGGGCACGATCTCGGGCACGGCCACAGCGACCGGTTCCCTTTCCGACCCGCAGGCGCGTTTCGATCTGGCCGGCACTGGCATCACCACCCGGCAGATCGCCCAGTCCGGTGTCGCTCCGCTCAGTCTCGACGCGTCCGGCACCTACGCCGACGGCACTGCAACGATCGCGGCCGCGGACGTCCTGGCCGGCGACGGTACGCTCAAGGCCACCGGCACCATCGGCGAGGCGCTCGATCTCAAGATCGCGGCCAACCGGATTCCGGCTGGCCTGGCGAACGGCTTCGTCGATGGACTCGGCGCCACGGGCACGCTGTCCGGCACCGCGACGGCAACCGGCTCCCTCTCGGACCCGCGTGCCACGTTCGATCTCACCGGATCAGGCATCACCACCCGGCAGATCGCCCAGTCCGGTGTTGCACCTCTCAGCCTCGATCTCGCCGGCGCCTACGCCAACGGGACAGCCACAATCGATGCCGCCAACGTCACGGTCGGCAACGGTTCGCTGACGGCCACCGGCACCGTCGGGCAAACTCTCGATCTCAATCTCAAACTCGACCGACTCCCCGTCGGTCTCGCCAACGGCTTCGTTCCCGATCTCAATGCCGAAGGAACACTCTCTGGAACCGCAACCGCCACCGGGTCCATCTCCGACCCGCGCGCGACCTTCGATCTGACCGGATCGGGCATCACCACCCGGCAGATCGCCCAGTCAGGCGTCGCGCCGCTGAGCCTGCAGGCATCCGGCACCTATGCCGATGGCACAGCCACGATCGGCACCGCCGACATTCGCGTCGGCGGTGGCTCGCTCGTCGCTTCGGGGACGGTCGGGCGGACGCTCAATCTGGACGTGACCCTGAACCAGGTTCCGGTCGGCCTCGCCAATGGCTTCGTCGATGGGCTCGGCGCGCAAGGAACCGTATCGGGAACCGCGGCCGCGACAGGATCGATTTCCGATCCCGACGCACGGTTCGACATCTCGGCTTCGAATGTGTCGGTCGCGCAAAGCCGCAGCGCCGGCGCGCCGCCGATCGACGCCACCGCGGCAGGGACCTATGCGGGCGGAACCCTGCAGCTGCAGACCGCGACCGCCAATGTCGGCGGCGGCACTGTGAGTCTCAGCGGCTCCGCGAGCGCGACATCCCTCGCCATCGATGCCGACATCCGCAACCTGCCGGCCTCGATCGCCGCCGCGGCCGCGCCCGGGATCGCGCCCCAGGGGACGATCAATGGAACCGTGCGCACGTCCAGGTCGCCCTCCAATCCGTCCGTCACCTACGACCTCAGCGGCTCCAGTCTTTCCATCCAGCAGACACGGGACGCCGGCGTCGGCGCGCTCACCATCTCCGCCAATGGCCAGTTCGCGAACAAAACCGTCACGACGACGGCCAATCTGTCCGGCAGCGGCGTCGATTTGGCGGTTTCCGGCTCGGTGAATATCGCCGGCACGCCGCAGCTCGACCTTTCGCTGAATGGCACCGCGCCGATGTCGCTCGCCAACCGCATCCTGGCTGAGGGTGGTCGGTCGATCCAGGGCAATGTGCAACTTAACGCGCGGGTGACCGGACCGGCCAGCCAGCCGAACGTCGTCGGAACCCTTTCGACCTCGGGCGCGAGGCTGGTCGACATAGGCCTGAACCTCGCCATCAACGACATCGCGGCGGTGATCGCCCTCAACGGCCAAACCGCGACGATCCAATCCTTCAACGCCTCGCTCTCTTCCGGCGGGACGCTGTCGATCTCCGGTTCGGTCGGCCTCGCCAACGGGTTCCCGGCCGACATCGCGATCCGGCTCGTCGCCGGTCGCTACAATGACGGCGAACTCGTCGCCGCGAAGCTCGACGCCGAGCTGACACTGACCGGCCCGCTGGGCGGCACACCGCTGCTAGCCGGGACCGTCAACGCCACCGAAATCAACGTGCTGATCCCGGACAAGCTGCCGGGCTCGCTGGCCCGGATCGACGTGACCCATCGCAACGCCAAGCCGGCCGTCTACGAGCAGCAGCGCGAGATCGATCCGGACCAGGGCGCCGGCACCCAGCGCAGCGGTATCAATTTCGACCTGACATTCAATGCCCCCTCGCGGGTGTTCGTGCGCGGTCGCGGTCTCGACGTAGAACTCGGCGGTTCGATCGTCATCACCGGCTCGGCCGCGGCGCCGCGCATCGTCGGCGGATTCGAATTGCAGCGCGGTCGGTTCGTGGTCCTCGGCAAGCGCCTCGACTTCGATCGTGGCCGGCTGACCTTCACCGGCAGCCTGGTTCCGGTCCTCGACCTGGTCGCCAGGTCTGAGGCGGGCGATACCACGGTATTCATCGCCGTGACCGGCCCCGCCAACGATCCGAGCTTCACCTTTTCCTCGACCCCTCTCCTGCCCCAGGACGAAGTGCTGGCGCGGCTGATCTTCAATCAAGGCACGTCGGATCTTTCGCCGCTGCAGATCGCCCAGCTCGCCGAACTCGCCGCATCGCTCGCCGGCATTGGCGGGTCGAGCGGCCTCCTCGACAATCTGCGCTCGCAGATCGGCGTCGACGACCTGGACATCAAGACGACGAAGGATGGCCAGACGGCCGTCGGCGTGGGCAAATATCTCAACGAGAACACTTATCTCGGCGTCGATTCGACCGGACGGGTGGCGATCGACCTCGATCTCGGCTCCGGGCTCAAGGCGCGTGGCGCGGTCACCGCGGAAGGTGGCGGCGAGGTCGGCGTATTCTACGAAGGCGAATTCTGATCGCAGGCCCCGCCCGTCGGCGCTTCGGTCACCGCCGAGCGCTTGGGGTAGGGGCGCCGGGTGAAACGCACATTCCATGAACCTTCCGGCAGTCCGTCCGTTGCTATGGAGCAAGCGGTCCCACCATCGGGTCGGAACCGGGCGCGGACGACGGAAACCCGCGAGGGAGATATGACATGATGTATTCCAGCAAATTCGACCATCCCAAGCATGGGACCTACGCGAATCCTCAAGACGTTCTGAAAGACGACAATCTGTCGGAATCCGAAAAGCAGACAGTGCTGGAGGAATGGGCTGCCTCGCTCAAGCATATACTCCACAACGAACCCGACGCGCCGCAGGTGAAGGCGACCAAGCAATCGCTGGACGAAGCGATCGAAAGGCTCGCGGCCGGCCGAACATAAGCGGCGCCAAACTGACGCCGACGGTAGCGGTTCGTCGGTAATCGGTCTGAATGGACAGTGCCTTCCGGGCTTGCAATGTATGCGCCGGACCGGCATCTGCAGATACTGCGGAAGCGCGCCGGGTGCCTTAGGCACTTTCGGCATTTCACTTCACAACCCAGGTTGCGTCTGGGCGGCACGCTCGGCATGCCGACGGGGCACGGAAGAAGAGGGGGCTGATCATGCCGACAAGCATCAATCCGGCGACGGGCGAGACCATCGAAAAATTCGCCGAGCACACCGATCAGGACATCGATCGCGCGCTTGCCAACGCCGACAGCGCGTTTCGCGACTGGCGCACGTCATCCTATTCCCGCCGGGCCGAGGTGTTGCTGCGAGCGGCCGATGAACTCGAACGTCGAAAAGACGACCTCGCCCGCATCGCGACGCGCGAAATGGGCAAGCGGCTGAAAGAAGCCGTGGCCGAGGTCGAAAAATGCGCCACGGCCTGCCGCTACTACGCTGAAGAAGGCGAAAAGCTTCTGGCCGACGACCACCGCGCCGGGCCGGCGAAGAAGAATTTCGTGGCCTATCTGCCGATCGGGCCGGTGCTCGCGGTGATGCCGTGGAACTTCCCCTACTGGCAGTGCTTCCGCTTCGCCGCGCCGGCGATCATGGCAGGCAATGTCGGCATCCTGAAACACGCCTCCAACGTCAGCCAATGCGCGTTGGAGATCGAGAAGATCTTCCTCGACGCCGACGCGCCACAGGGCGTGTTCCAGACGCTGCTGATTTCCTCCGGCAAGGTCGAACGTATCCTGAAGGACGACCGGATTCGCGCCGCCACGCTCACCGGCAGCGAGGGGGCCGGATCGGCCGTCGCCGCGACGGCCGGCTCGCAGATCAAGACCACAGTGCTCGAACTCGGCGGCTCCGACCCCTTCATCGTCATGCCGTCGGCGGATATCGAAAAGGCAGTCGACGTCGGCGTCACGGCCCGGATGCAGAACAGTGGCCAGAGTTGCATCGCCGCCAAGCGCTTCATCGTGCATGAGGACGTCTATGACGACTATCTTGGCCGCTACCAGGAAAAGGTCGAAGCCATCAAGCTCGGCGATCCGATGGCCGACGACACCGGCATGGGCCCGCTTGCCATGAAGGCCGGCGTCGAGGACATCGACGATCAGATCGCGCGCTCGACGAAGGCCGGCGCGAGGCTGGTCACCGGCGGCAGCGCGCCGGAGGGACCGGGCTATTTCTTCCAGCCCTCGATCCTAGCGGATGTTCCGGAGGCGGCCCCCGCCTATCGCGAGGAATTGTTCGGCCCCTGCGCGATCTTTTTCAAGGTGCGCTCGATCGACGACGCCATCGCACTGGCCAACGATTCCGAATTCGGACTTGGCGGCTCGGTCTGGACCAACGAGGCGAAGGAGCAGGAACGTTTCGTCCGCGACCTCGACCAAGGCGGTACCCATATCAACCGCATGACCGCCTCTGATTCGCGGCTGCCCTTCGGCGGCGTCAAGAAATCCGGCTATGGGCGCGAACTCTCCCATGAGGGCATTCACGCGTTCATGAACGCAAAGACCGTGACAATCGACTGACCTTGCGGGAGGCCGCCGTTCGAATGGCGGCCTCCCGCTCCAATTCAGATGCAGACGACCTGCTCCGCAGTCAGGCAAACAGCCACGGCCTCATCTGGCCCTGTCGATGAAGTGTGTTGCAGATTTTGCCGCTGCATGAAAACGCGTCATTTTTCCACAGGCAGATCGTTTGCCTCTCATGCGCAAGGCGCTTAAAAGCCCCGACCAAGCGGGGATCGGGGGCTCGGCAAAACACACACGGCGGATAGCAGCCAGAATGAGCCAACCTAACAATCGCAACACCCAGGGCGACGGCCGCGGCGAACTCGACACCATCGCGACGACGGCACCGTCACGCGGAATCCGCCAGTTGTTCGCCGACGATCCCGGGCGCTTCGCGCGCTTTTCCGCGCATCTCGGCGACCTCGTTCTCGATTATTCGAAGACCGCCATCGACGCTAAAGCGCGCGCCGCACTGCTCGATCTGGCGCGCGAGCGCGGGGTCGAAGCGCGGCGGGACGCGATGTTCGCCGGCGAGCGGATCAATGCAACCGAGGACCGCTCGGTTCTCCATGTCGCACTGCGGGGCGAGCCCAAGGACGGGTACAGGGCGGACGGCGAGCCGGTCAGCGGCGCGATCGAAGACGTCCTGCGCGCGATGGGCGCCTTCGCCGAGCGCATCCGCAACGGCGAGGTCCGCGGAGCGCACGACGGCGCCATTACCGACGTGGTCAACATCGGCATCGGCGGCTCCGATCTCGGCCCGGCCATGGCGACGCTTGCGCTCGCACCCTATCACGACGGTCCGCGCATCCATTTCGTCTCGAATGTCGACGGCGCCCACATCGCCGACACGCTCAGGAACCTCGATCCGGCGACGACTCTGATCATCGTCGCCTCGAAGACCTTCACGACCATCGAAACGATGACCAATGCCGACACGGCGCGGCGCTGGCTCGTCGCCGCGCTCGGCGAGGCGGCCGTGGCCGAGCAGTTTGCCGCGGTTTCCACCGCCCTCGACAAGGTCGCGAGTTTCGGCATCCCCGAGGATCGCATCTTCGGCTTCTGGGATTGGGTCGGCGGACGCTATTCGATCTGGTCGGCGATCGGCCTGCCGCTGATGATCGCCATCGGTGCGCAGCGCTTCCGCGAATTCCTCGCCGGCGCGCGCGATGTCGACCAGCACTTCAAGACCGCCCCGCTTGGCGAGAATCTTCCCGTTCTGCTCGGCCTCGTCGGCTATTGGCACCGCGCGGTCTGTCATTATCCGACGCGGGCGATCATTCCCTACGATCAGCGGCTCGCCCGCTTTCCGGCCTATCTCCAGCAGCTCGACATGGAATCGAACGGCAAGCGAGTGGGACTCGACGGCCAGCCGGTCGCGGTCAGCGGACCGGTCGTCTGGGGCGAACCCGGGACGAACGGTCAGCACGCGTTTTTCCAGCTCCTGCATCAGGGGACCGACGTCGTTCCGGTCGAGTTCATTGTCGGCGCACGCGCTCACGAGCCGTCCGACATGCAGACCCATCAAAACCTGCTGCTGGCGAATTGTCTGGCCCAGAGCGAGGCGCTGATGCGCGGCCGCACGCTCGACGAGGCCCGCGAGCAGTTGATCGCGGCCGGTCGAAGCGAGGCGGATGCCGAACAGATCGCGCCGCACCGGGTGTTTCCCGGCGAACGTCCGTCGCTGACCATCCTCTACCGGCAGCTCGATCCGGCGACGCTCGGCCGGCTGATCGCGCTCTATGAGCACCGCGTCTTCGTCGAGGCCCAGCTTTACGGCATCAATGCATTCGACCAGTGGGGCGTCGAGCTCGGCAAGGAACTGGCGATGAAACTTGTTCCGGTGGTCACCGGCGAAGCGGAGGCCGACGGCCGGGACGGCTCCACAGCCGGACTGATCACGGCGATACGCACCATGAGAGGTTCCTGATGTCCGCAACGCTCAAGACGGCCGAAGCCGCCCTCAACAGCAACGGCGCGGCGAAGCTGGAGCCGCGGCTCAACGACTCCGATACGCTGGCGCGCCAGATCGTCGAAAAGCTGACCTACTCGATCGGCAAGCACCCGGACGCAGCGCGCAAATATGACTGGCTGCGCGCCACGACGCTCGCCGTCCGCGACCGCATCATCGACCATTGGTTCGAATCCGCCGATCGGATCGCGGCCAGCAACGAAAAGCAGGTCTGCTATCTGTCGATGGAATTCCTGATCGGCCGCATGTTGCGCGACGCGATCAGCAATCTCGGGCTGACCGAACAGATCCGCGAGGCCCTCGCCCGCTATGGTGTCGAACTCGACATGGTGGAACTGCTCGAGCCGGACGCCGCGCTCGGCAATGGCGGCCTTGGCCGGCTCGCTGCCTGCTTCATGGAATCGATGGCTTCGACCGGCGTTCCCGGCTTCGGCTACGGCATTCGCTACGTCCACGGCTTCTTCCGCCAGGAAATTGCCGACGGCGCGCAGGTCGAACTGCCGGAAACCTGGCTCGTCCACGGCAATCCGTGGGAGTTCGAGCGGCGCGATTCCGCCTACGAGATCGGCTTCGGCGGCAAGGTCGTTTCGATACAGGAGCCCGGCCATCCGGCACGGCAGGTCTGGCGGCCGGCCGAGCGCGTGCTCGCCGTCGCCTTCGACACGCCGATGGTGGGCTGGCGCGGCGAACAGGTGAACACGCTGCGGCTGTGGAGCGCCCAGGCGCTCGACCCGATCCTGCTCGATGCCTTCAATTCCGGCGACCACATCGGCGCCTTGGTCGAATCCAACAAGGCCGAGGCGATCACCCGGGTGCTCTATCCCGCCGATTCGCACCAGGCCGGCCAGGAATTGCGTCTGCGGCAGGAGTATTTCTTTTCCTCCGCCTCGCTTCAGGACGTCATCAAGCGCCACCTCGAGAAGAACGAGACCCTTTCGAACCTCGCCGACAAGGTCGCGATCCAGCTCAACGATACCCACCCGGCGGTCTCCGTCGCGGAGTTGATGCGGCTGTTGATCGACGTTCACGGCTTCGAATGGAACGCCGCGTGGGAGATCACCCGGGCGACCTTCTCCTACACCAACCACACCCTGCTGCCGGAAGCGCTGGAGCACTGGCCGATCCATCTGTTCGAGCGGCTGCTGCCGCGGCAGATGCAGATCATCTACGCCATCAACGCCAACATCATCCGTGCGGCGGCGCAGGACAAGGGCTTCGACGACGCCAAGATCGCCGCGATTTCGCTGGTCGACGAGGGCAACGGACGCCGCGTGCGCATGGGCCAGCTCGCCTTCGTCGGCAGCCACGCGGTGAATGGTGTCTCGGCGCTGCACACGGAGCTGATGAAGGGGACCGTCTTTCATCATCTGCACGAGCTTTATCCTGACCGGATCGAGAACAAGACCAACGGCGTAACCCCGAGGCGCTGGCTGATGCAGGCGAACCCGGACCTCACCGCCTTGATCACCGACGCGATCGGCCCCGGCTTCCTCGACGACATCGAGAAGATCCGCGAGATCGACGCGCTCGCCGACGATTCCGGCTTTCGCGAGCGTTTCGCGGCGGTCAAGCGCCGCAACAAGGAGCGTCTGTCGGACCTCATCGGCGAACGGATGGCGACCAGCGTCGACCCCGACGCGATCTTCGACATCCACGTCAAGCGCATCCACGAATACAAGCGGCAGTTCCTCAATATCATCGAGGCGATCGCGCTCTACGATCAAATTCGCGCTCACCCCGAGCACAACTGGACGCCGCGGGTGAAAATCTTCGCCGGCAAGGCCGCGCCAAGCTACGCCCAGGCCAAGGAAATCATCCATCTTGCCAATGACGTCGCGCAGATGATCAATTCCGATCCCTCGGTGCGCGGCCTTTTGAAGGTCGTGTTCATCCCGAACTACAATGTCAGCCTCGCCGAGATCATCATGCCGGCCGCCGATTTGTCCGAGCAGATATCCACGGCGGGGCTCGAGGCCTCGGGCACCGGCAATATGAAGTTCGCGCTCAACGGTGCCCTGACAATCGGAACCCTCGACGGCGCCAATGTCGAGATGCTCGAGCATCTGGGCGAGGACAACATCTTCATCTTCGGCCTGACCGCCGAACAGGTGGCGGAACGCCGGCGCGAAACCCACAGCGGCCGCTCGATCATCGAGGGACAGCCGCTGCTTCGCGAGGTGCTGGACGCGATTTCTTCCGGCGTGTTCTCGCCCGACGACCCGTCCCGTTACCATTCCCTGGTGTCGAACCTCTACAACAACGACTGGTGGATGACCTGCGCCGACTTCCAGGCCTATTGGGACACCCAGCGCCAGCTCGACGCCCTGTGGCAACGCCCGGACGAATGGCAGGCCAAAGCGGTCCACAACACCGCCCGCATGGGTTGGTTCTCCTCGGATCGCTCGATCCGGGAATATGCGCGCGACATCTGGAAAGCCGGTCCGAGAGGCGACCGCTAACGCCCTGACCGTCCGGCGTTCGGCGACGCTGACTTGGTGTGGTCGCTTGACCTGCATGCGCTATGTCATGCTCTCTAGAGGAACGGGAGCGGGACAAGACAGCATTCGAAGTCGGATCAAACGGATCCCGGCGAACGACGCTCGGGCCGCCCCTGCAAAAATTTGTGGGAGGAAACATGCCTGATAACAGACGCGCCGGACCGTTGGCTCGCGACACCATGGCCTATGTGCTGGCCGGCGGCCGGGGCAGCCGGCTGATGGAAATGACCGACACGCGGGCCAAGCCCGCCGTCTTTTTCGGCGGCAAGACGCGGATTATCGATTTCGCGCTGTCGAACGCCATCAATTCCGGCATCCGCCGCATCGGCGTCGCCACCCAATACAAGGCGCACAGCCTGATCCGCCATCTGCAGCACGGCTGGAACTTCCTCAGACCCGGCCGCAACGAGAGCTTCGATATCCTGCCGGCCAGCCAGCGCGTCTCGGAAACCCAGTGGTACGAAGGCACGGCGGACGCGGTCTATCAGAACATCGACATCATCGAAGACTACGCGCCGCGCTACATCGTCATTCTTGCCGGCGACCACATCTACAAGATGGACTACGAGATCATGCTGCAGCAGCATGTCGACAGCGGCGCGGACGTCACCGTCGGCTGTCTGGAAGTGCCGCGCATGGAAGCCGTCGCCTTCGGCGTCATGCATGTCGATGAAAATTACAAGATCACCGATTTCGTCGAGAAGCCAGCGGATCCGCCCGCGATCCCCGGCCGACCGGACACCGCCCTCGCCTCGATGGGCATCTATGTGTTCGAGACCAATTTCCTGATGGACCAGTTGCGCCGGGACGCAGCCGATCCGAACTCCAACCGTGACTTCGGCAAGGACATCATTCCGCATATCGTCAAGCACGGCAGCGCCTACGCCCATCGCTTCAGCGCTTCGGTCGTGCGCTCGGCGGCCGAGCCCGACACCGAAGCCTATTGGCGCGACGTGGGAACCGTCGACGCATACTGGCGGGCCAATATCGATCTTACCGACATCATCCCGCCGCTCGACATCTACGACCGCGACTGGCCGATCTGGACCTATGCCGAGATCGTGCCGCCGGCGAAGTTCGTCCATGACGAGGAGGGACGCCGTGGAATGGCCGTGTCTTCGCTGGTCTCCGGGGACTGCATCATCTCGGGCGGTATGTTGAACCGGTCACTGCTGTTCACCGGTGTGCGCCAGAGCTCCTATTCGCGGCTCGACCACGCGGTGGTACTGCCCCAATGTCACATCGGCCGACATGCCCGGATCTCCAATGTCGTCATCGATCGTGGCGTCCATATCCCCGACGGCCTGGTTATCGGCGAGGATCCGGAGCTCGACGCCAAGCGGTTTCGGCGAACCGAGAGCGGAATCTGCCTGGTGACCAAACCAATGATCGACAGGCTGGCCTACTGATGACGACCAGCGTGCTCTCCGTCGCGTCGGAGGTCTTTCCCCTGATCAAGACCGGTGGGCTCGCCGACGTCGCGGGCGCCCTGCCGCTGGCGCTGGCCGAGCACGGCTTCGCCGTCCGCACCCTGATGCCGGGATATCCCGACGTGCTCAAGCGCGTCGGGCGCGGCAAGGTCGCGTGCCGGTTCGCGAACCTGTTCGGCGGCAAGGCAGAGGTCCTCGCCGTGCGGCATGGGGCTTTGGACCTTCTCGTCCTCGACGCGCCGCACCTGTTCGATCGGCCCGGCGGTCCTTACGTCACCCCAGCCGGCTACGATCACCCCGACAATTGGGCGCGCTTCGCGGCCCTCTCCAAGGCCGGCGCCGCCGTGGCGCAAGGCGCTATCGCCGGTTTTTCGCCGGACATCGTGCATGCCCATGACTGGCAGGCCGCGCTTACGCCGGTCTATCTCGCGGTCTCCAACAAACCGCGGCCGCGGACGGTCGTGACCATCCACAACCTCGCCTTCCAGGGCAATTATCCGAGTAGCATCTTCGCCGATCTCGGCCTGCCGGCAACGACATGGTCGATCGAGGGCGTCGAGTATTACGGCAATGTCGGCTACCTGAAGGGCGGCCTACACGCGGCGGACGTGGTCACCACGGTCAGCCCGACCTATGCCGAGGAGATACTCACCCCCGAGGGCGGGATGGGACTGGACGGGCTGCTGCGCGGGCTCGGCGACCGGCTCGTCGGGATCGTCAACGGCATCGACATCGGGGTGTGGGACCCACAGAGCGATCCGGCGATCGCTAAGACCTACAGCGCCCGCTCGCCCAAGGCCCGCAGCCACAACAAGCGGGCGCTGGAGGGCGAGTTCGGCCTCAGGCGCGACGATGGTCCGATCTTCGCGGTGGTCAGCCGCCTGACATGGCAAAAGGGTCTCGATCTCGTCGCCGACGCCTGCGACGATCTGGTCGAGCGCGGCATCCGCCTCGTCGTCGTCGGCTCGGGCGACCAGATGATCGAGGGGCAATTCCTGGCGGCCCATGCCCGGCATCCGGACCGGGTGGGGGTGAGAATCGGCTATGACGAGACGCTGTCGCATCGGGTGCAGGCCGGGGCCGACGCCATCCTCATCCCATCCCGGTTCGAGCCCTGCGGTCTCACCCAGCTCTATGGGCTGCGCTATGGCTGCATTCCCATCGTCACCAAGGTCGGCGGACTCGCCGACACGGTGATCGACGCCAACTACGCCGCCACCAGCGCCGGCGTTGCCACCGGCATCATCTTCTCGCCGCCTGCGGCTACGGCGCTGGTCGAAGCGGCCGAGCGCGCACATCGGCTCTATGACGATGGCAAGCGCTGGCGAGACATGCAAATCTGCGCCATGAACGCGGATGTGTCCTGGCGCGCCAGCGCCCGGCTTTATGCCGATCTCTACCGCGATCTCATCAAGGAATAGGCCCGCCATGATCGAAACGATCGCGACCCAGCCCTATGACGACCAGAAACCCGGCACGTCGGGTCTGCGCAAGAAGGTCGCGCATTTCAAGAAGCCGCATTACGCCGCCAATTTCATCCAGGCGATCTTCGACGCCGCCGGAAGCGACGCCGGCGAAAGCCTCGTCATCGGCGGCGACGGGCGCTACTACAACCGCGAGGTGATCCTCACCGCGATCCGGATGGCCGCCGCGAACGGCTACGGCCGGGTGATCGTCGGGCAGGACGGCATTCTGTCGACGCCGGCCGCCTCGCATCTGATCCGCAAGCGCGGCGCCTCGGGCGGCATCATCTTGTCGGCGAGCCACAATCCGGGCGGCCCGAAGGGTGATTTCGGCATCAAATACAACATCGCCAATGGCGGCCCCGCCCCCGAAGCGGTGACCGAGGCGATCTTCGAAAAGACCAGGACGATCTCGCGCTATCGCGTGTGGACCGAAACCGCTCCGAACATCTCCCATCTCGGCGAAACCCGGCTCGGCGACATGGTGGTCGAGGTGGTCGACCCGGTCGCCGACTATGCGGAACTGATGGAGACGCTGTTCGACTTCGGCAAGATTCGCGACCTGATCGCTTCCGGTTTCACCCTGCGCTTCGACGCGATGCACGCGGTCACCGGCCCCTATGCCAGGGAGATCCTCGAAAACCGCCTTGGCGCGCCGGCCGGAACGGTCATCAACGGCGAGCCGAAGGAGGATTTCGGCGGTGGTCATCCCGATCCCAACGCCGTTCATGCGGCAGTCCTGATCGACGAGATGATGGCACCGGACGGTCCAGATTTCGGTGCCGCCTCGGACGGCGACGGCGACCGCAACCTCATCGTCGGCAAGGGTATTCTCGTCACGCCGTCGGACTCGCTGGCGATACTGGCCGCCAACGCCCATCTGGCGCCCGGCTACGCCAGGGGCATCGCCGGAATCGCGCGGTCGATGCCGACCAGCCAGGCCGCCGACCGGGTGGCGCAGAAGCGCGGCGTCGATCTTTACGAGACGCCGACCGGCTGGAAGTTCTTCGGCACGCTGCTCGACGCCGGCAAGGTGACGATCTGCGGCGAGGAGAGCGCCGGCACCGGCTCCGACCATGTGCGCGAGAAGGACGGCCTGTGGGCCGTGCTCTTATGGCTCAACATTCTCGCCGAGCGCCGCGAGAGCGTGACGGCGATCGTCGAAGGCCATTGGGCGGAATTCGGCCGCACCTTCTACCAGCGCCACGACTATGAGGAGATCGACGCCAGGGCGGCGCGCGGCCTGATGGAATCGCTGCATGACCGGCTCGCCTCGATGGCCGGCCAGCGCTTCGGCACGCTCGTCGTCTCGGAAGCCGACGATTTTTCCTACAAGGATCCGATCGACGGCTCGGTCGCCACCGGCCAGGGCGTGAGGATCGTCTTTTCCGGCGGCTCGCGCATCGTCTACCGTCTGTCGGGTACCGGCACGAAGGGCGCGACACTGCGCGTCTATATCGAGCGCTACGAGCCGGACGCGGCCAAACATGCTATCGCACCGAAAGAGGCACTGGCGGAACTGATCGACACCGCCGATGTTATCGGAGAGATCAAGAACCGTACTGGCCGGTCCGACCCGGACGTCATCACCTGACCAAGAGGCTCAATGAGCAACACCATCACAGCCGAGCGCGGCGCTCCCGCATCGCTCGGTGCGACGATCGACGACGGCGGCGTGCATTTCTCCGTCTATTCCGAAAATGCCGACGAGATTCATGTCTGCCTTTTCGATGAGGGCGGCACCCAGGAAACCGACCGCATCCCGCTTCCCGGTCGCGAGGGCGGCACCCGCTTCGGCTTTGTGCCAGGCTTGGCCGCCGGCACCCGCTACGGTTTGCGCGCCGTCGGACCCTACAAGCCTGAGGAAGGTCACCGCTTCGACTATTCGAAGTTTCTGGTCGACCCTTATGCGGTGCAGCTGGACCGGCCGTTCACCTACCGCCCGGCGCTGACCGCGCCGCCCGAGCGCCAGATCGACAGCGCCCCGTTCCTGCCACGCGCCATCGTCACCGCGCCGGACCGCGACGCCAAGCCGCTACCCTTCGCCAACCCGGGGCTCACCTACGAACTCCTGGTCCGCGCCTATTCGCAGCGCCATCCGGACGTGCCGGCGGAAATTCGCGGCACCGTCGCGGCGCTAGCCGAGCCCTATTTTCTCGATCACATGCAGAAGGTTGGCATCGACACGGTCGAACTGATGCCACTCGCCGCCTGGATCGACGAAGGCCATCTCCTCAATTTCAACCTGACCAACGCCTGGGGCTACAACCCGATCACCCATATGGCGCCGGACCCGCGCCTCGCCCCCGGCGGTTTCGCCGAAATCCGCAAGGTCGTCGAGGCGATGCACGCGCGCGGCATTCGCGTCCTCCTCGACGTCGTCTTCAACCACTCCGGCGAGGGCTCAGAAGAAGGGCCGACGATCTGCTATCGGGGCCTCGACAATCTGCTCTACTACCGCCATCCCGAGGGCGAGCCGCAGTTCATGCTGAACGACACCGGCACCGGCAATACCATGGCGACCCACAAGGAACCGGTGGCCCGGATGTTTATCGACGTGCTGCGCACTTGGGTCCAGGCGACCGGTATCGACGGCTTCCGCTACGATCTCGGCACGGTACTCGGCCGCCTGCCCGAGGGGTTTTCCCACGACGCGCCATTCTTCAAGATGGTCGAAACCGATGACGTGCTGAAGGATCGCATCCATGTCGGCGAACCTTGGGACGTCGGCCCTGGCGGCTATCAGGTCGGCAATTTCCCCAAGCCCTGGTTCGAGTGGCAGGACAAGTTCCGCGACGATGTCCGCAAGTTCTGGAAGGGCGAGGCCGGCATGATCGGGGCGCTCGCAACGCGGCTTGCCGGCTCCGCTGACCTCTACAACCATGACGGCCGGCTGCCGTCGGCGGGCGTCAATTTCATCGCCGCCCATGACGGGTTCACGCTCGCCGACATCGCCATGTACGAGGACAAGCACAACGAGGCCAATGGCGAGGACAATCGCGACGGCCACAACGACAATCACTCCTGGAACAACGGCGTCGAGGGCGAGACCGACGATCCGGCGGTCATCGACGCGCGCGGCAAGGACATCCGGGCGATGCTGGCGACGCTGCTGGTCGCGCGCGGCACGCCGATGATCGTCGCCGGCGACGAGTTCGGCCGTACCCAGGGCGGCAACAACAACGGTTACGCCCAGGACAACGAGATTACCTGGCTCGACTGGGACAACGCCGACGAGGGCTTGATCGAATTCACCGGAAAGCTGGCCAAACTGCGCCGCGAGCACCCGGCGCTCAATGCCGACCGCTTTCTCACCGGCGAACTGGTCGAGGGCGGCGATGTTGAGGACGTGATCTGGTTGCGGGAAGACGGCCACGCCATGGAGGACGACGACTGGAACGATCCGGAACGTCGGTTCGTCGGCATGTCGGTCTATTCGCCGAAGACCGAAGCCGACAGCGAAAGCGAACGCGCGGTGATCTACGTCAACGGCTCGCATGAAGACGTCGCGGTGACACTGCCCGAACCGCGCGAGGGACATGTCTACTGCCTGCATATCCAGTCGGACTGGCCGCAGCTCGAGCCGCGCCGGATCGATCACGCCGACGGCGTCGTGGTGCAGTCGCGCTCGGTCTTCATCATGCTGGAGGAACAGGACGACGGCGAGGCCTGATCCTTCGTCCACAGGCCGGCGGGCGAACCGGTTTGCCGCGACAGGAACGAGACTGTACTAAGGAAGGGAGCGTCGGCATGGGCCGCGCTCCCTTTTTCCTATCCGAACCCGGCCGATTGCAGACCATGCCCATCCGCCAGCTATCCGATGCCCTGATCGACCAGATCGCCGCCGGCGAGGTGGTCGAACGGCCGGCGAGCGTCGTCAAGGAACTTGTCGAGAACGCGCTGGACGCCGGTGCAAGGCGCATCGAGATCGCCACCGCCGGCGGCGGCAAGAATCTGATCCGGGTGAGCGACGACGGATGCGGCATTCCGGCGGGCGAACTGCCGCTGGCGGTGCGCCGGCACTGCACCTCCAAGCTGGCCGGGGGTCTCGAGGCCATCGACACGCTCGGCTTTCGCGGCGAGGCACTGCCTTCGATCGGCTCGGTGGCGCGGCTTTCTTTGAAGTCCCGCGCCGCCGGCGCCGCCGAGGCGCATGAGATCTCCGTCGACGGCGGCCGCCTGGACGGCCCGCGACCGACGGCCCTGTCCAAGGGAACCGTGATCGAGGTCCGCGATCTTTTCCACGCCGTGCCGGCGCGGTTGAAATTCCTCAAGAGCGACCGGGCGGAAGGCGCTGCGATCACCGAGATCGTCCGCCGTATCGCCATCGCCTTCCCTGAGGTGCGGTTCGAACTGGCCGGTCCCGACCGCGGCCGCACGATCTTCGAGGCGGTGTCGCACGCCGACCGGATTCATCGCATCGGCGCGGTCGTCGGCGCCGAGTTCGGCGACAATGCGATTGCCATCGATGCTGTGCGCGAGGAGGTTCGGCTCGAGGGCTTTGCGGGGCTTCCGACTTTCAATCGCGGCAATGGGCTGGCGCAGTTCTTCTACGTCAATGGCCGACCGGTACGTGACAAGATGCTGCTGTCAGCGCTGCGCGGCGCCTATGCCGACGTTCTGGCGAAGGACCGCCATCCGATCGCGGTCCTGTTCCTGACGCTCGATCCGGCGCTTGTCGACGTCAATGTGCATCCGGCGAAGGCGGACGTGCGCTTCCGCGATCCCGGCCTGGTACGCGGCCTTGTCGTCGGCTCAATCCGCCAGGCCTTTACCGAGGCGGGCTTGCGGTCCTCGACCGCCAACGCTTCCGGCCTGATGGCGCGCTTCCGGCCGGACGGCGCCGCTGCGGCGCCCGCCGCTCGCCGCTTCGAGGGGTTCGCCCCCGGCGGCTTCGCGGCGCCGCGACAGGCGGCCTACGATGGCGGCGCATCGCCCTTCCGCCCGCTCAATGGCGCCGTCGGCGCAGCGACGCTGGAGCGTTCCGGGGCCGAAGCGGTCTTCGAGACGGATACTGGAGAGGAATCGTCGCAACGCCCCCCCGTCGGCAACGATGCCGCGAGCGAGGCGCGCGATCATCCGCTCGGCGCGGCCAAGGCGCAGTTCCACAGCAACTTCATCGTCGCCGAGACCGAGGACGGGATCGTTATCGTCGACCAGCACGCGGCGCACGAGCGGCTGGTCTACGAAGCGTTGAAGACGGCGCTGCATGGCCGCCCGCTCTCCGCGCAGCTGCTGCTGATCCCGGAAATCGTCGATCTGCCCGAGGACGACGCGGACCGTCTCGCCGACAACGCCGCGACCTTCGCGCAGCTCGGCCTCGGCATCGAGCGCTTCGGACCGGGTGCCGTGGCGGTGCGCGAGACACCGGCGATCCTCGGCCGCGTCGATTGCCAGCGGCTGGTCCGCGATCTCGCGGACGAACTGGCGGAATTCGGTACCGCGGACACGGTGCGCGGCCGGATCGACCATGTCGCAGCGACGATCGCCTGCCACGGCTCGGTGCGTTCCGGGCGTAACCTGAAGCCGGACGAGATGAATGCCCTGTTGCGCGACATGGAGACGACGCCGGGGTCCGGCCAATGCAATCACGGCCGCCCGACCTTCATCGAGCTGAAGCTCGCCGACATCGAGAAGATGTTCGGGCGGCGTTAGAGCACCGGACGATAACGAAGCCCGTCGCAAAGTTTGACGCGCCCACGGCAGCGAATTAGGGAAGTGCGCAAAGGTCCTGGAGCCCGACAGGCGGACCGCATCAGCATTTCGGAGATAGCGATGAACCGCATGGAGAGCGGCGGCGAGGCCAAGCTCAAATACGGCACGCCGGATTTTCAGGTCATCACGCCGGGCGCCTATGTGCGCTGCGCCGTCACAGGCGAGGCGATTCCGCTCGACCTCCTGCGTTATTGGAGCGTGGAACGCCAGGAAGCCTATGTGGATGGCGAGGCTTCGTTCCGGCGCGAAATGGAGGCCGGCGGAAAGCGCTGAAACCGCTTTCGGGGCGAAATCCTACCTGAACTTGCGGCGGCGAAACGCCAGTCGCGTATCCCGCACGATTCGTGCGCCGAGGCTGTCCGGCTCGAAGCGCAGATCGACGTCGAGCACCTCGCATTCCTTGAAGAAAAGCTGGTGAGCGGCCGTTCCCGTGGCCAGCCGCACCGCGTCCTTGCGGGTCGTGACCAATTGCAGTCCGGATCGCCAGGCAGCGGCGGACAATTCATCCATGTCGCCTTTTGAAAAAACATGGTGATCGGGAAAGTCGCGGGTCTCGACGATGTCGGCGCCAAGCGCGGCAAGGCTGGCATAGAACTTCGTCGGATCGGCGATACCTGCAAAGGCGAGCACCCGCATGCCGCGGAACCGATCGCCGTCGCGCGGCTCCAACGCGGCTTCGAAGACGGGCTTGTTGGCTCGGGCCGTCCGCCGGATCACCGTATCGCCACCGTCGCCCTGACCGACCACGAGTAGGGCATCCGCCAATCGGATCTGGTCGATGACCGGCGCCCGCACCGGTCCCGCCGGGATGACGGCACCGTTGCCCAGCCCGCGCCGCGCGTCGATCACGATGAGCGCGTAATCGATCCACAGGCGCGAACTCTGGAACCCGTCATCCATGATGATGAAGTTGACGCCATGCTCGCGCTTCAAAAGCGCCGCCGCCTGTTTGCGATCGACCGCCACGGCGGTGGGCGCGACGGTTGCGAGCAGCAGCGGCTCATCACCGACCTCGCCCGCCGAGTGGTGATCCGGGTCGACCGCGACCGCCCCACGGCCCGATCGGCCATGACCGCGTGAGACGAAACCGGGCCGAAGGCCCGCCGCCTTCGCCGCCCGGCCAAGCGCCATCGCGGTCGGCGTCTTGCCGCCGCCGCCGACGGTGAAATTGCCAACGCACAAAACCGGCACATCGATGTCGGCACGCTCGCCGCGCTCCAGATTGCGCCGGGCGACGCGCCCGTAGATCATCGCCGCCGGTGCGAGAAGTCGCGTCGGCCACGAGCGCGCCCGCCACCAGAAAGGCGGGGTTTCCTGCAGCATCATCGCGGCATTGCGGGCCGGCAACGGCGCGCGAGACTGATCGACAGCTTCAGCGGATGCAGGAAGGGATGGAGGGCCTGCAGCGTTCGGGGAAGCGCGCCGCGCATTTCCTCGACGGTCGCCGCCGCGGCCGCCGCCATGTCGGCCAACCGCTCGGGCTCGCGAAGCAGTTGGTCGACATGGGACGCCAGAGACTCCTCATCACGCACGATCCGCGCCCCGCCGTTCTTCAGGAGGCGCTGATAGGCATCGCGGAAGTTCTGGACATAGCGACCGGAGAGGACCGCCGTCCCGAGCATCGCCGCCTCGAGCGGGTTCTGGCCGCCCTGCCCGGTGATCGACTTGCCGAGAAAGGCGATGTCCGTCAGCCGCAGATACAGCCCCATCTCGCCCATGGTGTCGCCCAGCAGGATATTCGTCGCATCGTCCGGCTGTTCGCCCCGACTGCGCCGCGCCACGTTGAAGCCCTGCTTCAGCAGCGCCTGCTCGATCTCGTCGCCACGATCAACGTGCCGCGGCACGATGATGGTGAGGAGACCGGGATGGCGCTGCGCGAGCGAGCGATGCACGTCTCCGGCCAGCGCTTCCTCGCCGGGATGGGTGGAAAGCGCCGCCCATCGGGGTCGGCGCCCGAGGACCCGTTGCAGTTCGGCAAGCGTCGATTCGGAGCTCGGGGGCGGGCCGACATCGGCTTTCAGATTGCCGGCTACGGTCACCGCACGCGCGCCGAGGAGACGAAAGCGCTCGCCGTCGACATCCGACTGGGCGACGACATGCGCAAGATTCTCCAAAAGCGCTTCCGCCAGCCAAGGGGCCGACTTCCAGCGCTTGAAAGACCTGTCCGAAAGGCGCGCGTTGACCAGGACCTGCGGAATGCGGCGCCGGCCGAGCTCCAGCATCGTCATCGGCCAGATTTCGCTCTCGGCCACGATGGCCACGTCGGGACGCCAATGCTCGAGAAACCGCGCCAAGGTGGGCTTCATGTCGAGCGGAACATATTGGTGGATGGCACAGTCGGCGAGTTGCTCCTGGACGAAATGCGCCGAGGTCATCGTGCCGGTGGTCATGACGACATTGATGCCATGGGCTGCTATCTCGCGGACCAGCGGGGCGACCGCCGCGCTCTCGCCGACGCTCGCCGCGTGCATCCATAATAGTGGCCCGTTATCCGGCCGCTCGATGCTGGCATAGCCATAACGCTCGCGCCGCCGTGCCGGGTCTTCCTTACCGCGCGAAATGCGGTAGCCGACATAGGGGCCGAGCATCGGATAGGCGAGCGATCCGGCGAGACGATATGCCGCAAGCGCCGTGCGGGCGAGCGCGTCGCTCACGGCGCATCTCGCACAAGCCGCTCGGCCGCCTCGTTCGCAGCGTTGATCGCCTGCGTGATCTCGCGGCGCTTGATTTCCATCATCGTATCGTCGGCATCGGCGGGAACGGTGATCGGTTTTCCCACGACCACGGCAAGACGGCCGAACGGCAGCGGTACCGTGGTCTTGTCCCACGAGCTCGAAACGACATAACGGCGGCTGGTCACCGCGGCCGAGGGAAGCACTGGACGCCCGGTGATGCGGGCCAATGTCACGATGCCGAGACCGGCCTTTCGCGGCGTTCCCTTCGGCACGTCGGCGATCATGCAGACGCCGAAGCCGTCCGCGAGGAAACGGCGCAGGGCGATCAGCGCCCGGGCTCCGCCTTTTTGCGCACCGACCGTCCCGGCTCGACCGCCGGATCCGCGCACGGTCGCGATGCCGAAGCGCTCGACGACAATCGCGTTGATTTCCGCGTCGGCGCTGCGCGACAGCAGTGCGACATAGGGCAGTTTCGACGGCCGGAAGAACGGCGCCAGCAAGTGCTGTCCGTGCCACAGACCGATGATGGCTGGATGTTCCTCGTCGAGAATCCTCTCCCAATCAGAGGATCCAGGAACCTCTTTCTGGGTCGCGCGCACGAAGCACAGGCCGCGGTAGATGGCGGCTCCGGCCACGACCGTGGCGAGGCGGCTGCGAAGCACATCACGCCCGATGCGACGCCACCGTCTCTGCCACCCCTGAAGCCAGGACCGCTTCAAGGATGCCGCGTTGCCGGCCGTCTCGTCGGCCATGGTTTCATCCGACATGGTGACGCGTACCGCGATGGTTGAGGTGTCTGCTCACGCATTTTCCGGATTCAAGAGACGGTGCATGTGAACGATGAAGTAGCGCACGGCCGCATTGTCGACAGTCTGCTGCGCCTTGCCCCGCCAAGCCGCGAGGGCCGACGCGTAATCGGGGAAGATTCCGACGATATCAAGGCTTCCGAGATCCTTGAAATCCACGCTGTGAAGGTCCTTCAACTCGCCACCGAATACCAGGTGCAGCAGTTGCTTGGGCTCTTGCTCTTCCATTGAAATCGAATCCTCGTTGCTGGGTGCGCCGAGCGAGATCACTCGGGAATCGCTCTCGTCAGCTGTCTGACACGCGCCATAGCATCATGTGATGCAGCCATCAAAAGGCCATGCCTCCTGCCCTCGCTTCTGTAAAAGGCGGGCGCGCCGCCACGATCGCATAAAAGTCCGCCGGCCCTCTCGATGAGAAGGTCCGCGGCGGCGATATCCCAGTCATTGGCACGGGGGCGGATCAACGTCCCGTCGAGCCGACCCGAGGCCACGAGAGCCAGACGATAGGCGAGCGAGGGAATTGCTTTTTCCGCCAAGATGGGCTCGCCGCCGGCCGCGTCAAGCCGCTTGCGCATGGCATCGGGAACCGCGAGGCGAAGCCGATCGCCGGCGCCAGGGCGACTCACGGAACAAACGGCTCCGTTCAGACGCGTCGAGGAGTCGGCCGTCACCTCGAACACCTCGCCAAGCGCCGGAGCGGCGATGACGCCGATCACCGGGCGGCCTCGCTCGATGACGGCGATCGAGACGCACCATGTATCCTCGCCGCGCAGATAGGCACGGGTGCCGTCGATTGGATCGACGACGAAGAAGCGATCGGCCTCCACTTCCCGAATCTCGGGCTGTTCCATCTCCTCCGAGACCCAGCCATAGGATGGCCGCGCGCCGACCAACGCATCCTTCAGGAAGGCATCGACGGCGACGTCCGCCTCGCTGACCGGTGAATTACCCTCTTTCCACCAAACCCTCGGATCGCGCCGAAAGAAGCGCATGGCGACCGCGCCGGCCTCCACTGCAGCGGTTTTCACCAGTTCGAGATCGTCACGCATGGCGGTCAAATCAGCGTCCCGCCACCATCATCGACTCGATGCGAAGGGTCGGCGCCACGATAGAGAACCGCTCGTCGAGATCGTTCGCGGCGGCGAGCGAGGCCAGCATCTCGCGCAGATTGCCGGCGATGGTCAGCTCCGATACCGGCGTGGTGATCTCGCCATTCTCGATCAGAAAGCCCGAAGCGCCGCGACTGTAGTCACCGGTAACGAGATTGGTGCCGTGGCCGATCAGCTCGTCGATATAGAGCCCCCGCCCGGTCTCGCGGACGAGTTCGGTGGGTGTCATATCGCCCGGCGAGACCAGCACGTTCGTCGCCGATGGCGAGACGCCGCCGGACGAACGGCTGGCGCGACCGTTGGTTTCCAGGTCGAGTTCCTTGGCTGTCGCGGAGTCGAGGATCCAGTTCACGAGGACCCCGTTCTCGACCAACGCCATCGCCTCGCCGCGTACGCCCTCGCCGTCGAAGGAACGCGAGCCGGGTCGTCGCGGCAACAGCGGATGGTCCATGATGGTGAATGTCGCCGGAAGAATCCGTTCGCCCATCCGGTCCTTGAGGAAACTGGTCTTGCGCGCGATCGCCGAACCATTGATCGCCGACACGATGCTGCCGATGAGACCGCGGGCGATGCGCGGATCAAAGATCACGGGATAGCGGCCGGTGGCAACGGTCCCGGGATCGAGCCGCCGCACGGCGCGCTCGCCGGCGCTCCGGCCGATCGCTTCCGGAGCCGTCAGATCGGCGGAGTGAATGCGCGAATCGAAATCGTAATCGCGCTGCATCTTGACGCCCTCGCCGGCGATGACGCTGACCGAGCGGGAAAATCCCGAGCGCATGCGGTGACCGGCAAAACCGGAGGAGGTGGCGAGAACCAGCCCCGACGACCCGGCCGACACCGAGGCGCCCCCCGAATTGGTCACCCCATCGACGGCGCGCGCCGCCTCTTCCATGGCGAGCGCCTGCTCGACCATCGTCCGGCTGTCGACATCCGATGCGTCGAACTGGTCGAGATCGAGCGCGTCTCGCGCCAGCCGTAGCGGATCGGCGAGCCCGGCAAAGGCGTCCTCCGGCGAGACCTTGGCCATCGCCACAGCACGCTCGGCGAGCGGCAGGGCATCGGCGTGGATGTCCGCCGAGACGGTCGCCACGCGGCGGCCGACGAAGACGCGAAGTGACATATCCTCGCTCTCGGCGCTTTCGGTTTCCTCGACCTTGCCGAGCCGAACCGAGACAGAGCGACCGAAGGAGCGGACTACCGCCACGTCGCAGGCATCCGCCCCCGCCTTGCGGGCGGTCTCGATGAGCCGCTCGGCGGTCGCCAAGAGCCGCGTCGTATCGTCGTGCATGATGTCGCCCGCTGGTTTTCGTTCAGGAACCATCTATTGTGCGACGCGACACCCATCAAGACGCCGAATGCGAGGCGGCGCGTTTACGGCCGCCGAATCCGCGAGATAGGACGAGCAGCCGACAGTGGAACAGGCCACATCCCTCTTCATGCAAGTCGTGCTGATTCTCGGCGGCGGGATCGTCGCCGGCACCTTGTTCATGCGCATCGGCCTCGGCACGGTGCTCGGCTATCTCTTCGCCGGCATTATGATGGGGCCGGTGTTCCAGCTGATCGGCGAAGGCAAGGAAATCCTTCATATCGGCGAGCTCGGCGTCGTCTTTCTTTTGTTCATCATCGGGCTCGAACTGAAGGCGAGCCGGCTTTGGGCGCTCCGGCGGCAGATTTTCGGCCTCGGCCTAACCCAGGTCGTGCTGACGGGCGCGGCGCTGACGGGGATTGCGATCCTGTTCGGCATGAACTGGCAAGCTGGCGTCGTGATCGGCTTCGGTCTCGCACTGTCATCGACCGCGTTCGGCCTGCAACTGCTCGAAGAGGCCGGCGAGACCAACACACGGCATGGCCAGTCGGCCTTTTCCATTCTGCTGTTCCAGGATCTCGCCGTCGTTCCGCTGCTCGCGGCGATTCCGTTCCTGGCGCCGTTTTCCGATGGCGCCGAGGTCGATATCGAACGCATCGCTCTGTCGATCGGGGCAATCGTGGCACTGCTCGTTGTCGGGAAATACCTGCTCAACCCGCTGTTTCGGATCATGGCGACGTCCGGCGCGCGCGAGGTCATGCTGGGCGCGGCGCTGTTCGTGGTGCTCGGTTCGGCGATGCTGATGGAGGCCGCCGGGTTCTCCATGGCGATGGGCGCCTTTATCGCCGGCGTGCTGCTGGCCGAATCCTCCTACCGGCACGAGCTCGAAGCCAATATCGAACCGTTTCGCGGGCTTCTGCTCGGTCTGTTCTTCATCGCCGTGGGGCTGTCGCTCGACCTGTCGGTGATCACGGACAACTGGCTGATGATTCTGGTCCTCACGCCGGTCCTGATGATCGTCAAGGCAACCTTCATCTATCTCCTGTCCCGCGCCTTCGGCCAAAGCCATGCAACCGCCGTGCGGGTTTCCGGGCTCCTCGCTCAGGGCGGCGAATTCGGCTTCGTCCTCTTCACCGCCGCTGCCGCAAGCGTGATCTTTCCGCGCGAGACCTCCTCGCTGCTGATCGCGATCGTCACGCTGTCGATGGCGCTGACACCGTTGGCGACATGGCTGGGGCGACGGTTTTCCATCGATCATACCGAAGAAGAGACTTTGGAAGAGGATTTCGAAGGCGCCGGTTCGGCCGTTCTGATGGTTGGCTTCTCACGCTTCGGGCAGATGGCAGCGCAAGTCCTGCTTTCCAGCGGCATCGACGTGACGATCATCGATTCCTCGGCCGAGCGCATCCGTAACGCGAGCAAATTCGGTTTCCGGATCTATTTCGGCTCCGGCCTGCGCAAGGACGTTCTGGAGGCGGCCGGCATCCGCAAGGCGAAGCTCGTCGCGGTCTGCACCAACAAGCGCGAAACCACGGATCGGGTCGTCGACCTGATCCGGTCCGAATTCCCCAATGTCAGCCTTTATGTCCGTTCCTACGACCGCTCGCACGCGCTGTCGCTCCGCGCCCGTGGGGTGGATTTCGAAATACGGGAGACGGTCGAATCAGCGCTGGCCTTCGGTGCGGCAACGCTCGACGCCTTCGGAATCGAGGAGGAACTCGCCGATCGCATCGTCGAGGACGTCAGGCGGCGTGATCAGGCGCGGCTGAAGCTGCAGGAAGCCGAAGGCTTCTACGCCGGTAACGACATGGTGACGACGCGCGTCGTCACCCCCGAACCGCTGGTCAAGCCGCGCCCCTCCTTGCAAGCGATCGAAAAATCGGTTGATGAGAACGGAGACACGTCGCCGATCGACGAAGGCCCTCCACGCAAACGCCGCCGTGGGCGCCCCTTTGCCGGGCGCCGCCGCAACTTCGATAAGGTCCAGTCCCGATGAGCACGACCCCCTTCCACCTTGCCTTTCCCGTTCGCGACCTCGAGGAAACGCGGGCGTTCTACCGCGATGTCCTCGGCGCCAATATCGGCCGATCCTCTGAGAGTTGGGTCGATTTCGATCTGTTCGGCCATCAGCTCTCGGCGCACAGCCGGCCCGGAATGACAAAAGCCGACGGCAGCGGCCAGGTGGATGGCCACGCCGTGCCGATCCCGCACTTCGGCGTTGTGCTGACGATGACCGATTGGCAAGCGCTCGCCGATCGTCTGACCGAGCGCGACGACGTCGACTGGATCAAGCGGCCGATGATCCGGTTCAAGGACGAGCCAGGCGAACAGGCGACGCTGTTTCTCTACGATCCCTCCGGCAATGCCCTCGAATTCAAGGGTTTCTCGGACATGAACCGGGTTTTCGCGAGCTGAGGCCCAGCGCGCTGACGCTCAGTCGCGTACCACGGTAAGCGACGCCAAATCGCGGAACGGATGGGTCGTGCCAGGGCACGCCCTCCCAAGCGCGCCGATGCCCGTCAAGGATTCCCTGACACGGCGCCCAATCTCCGCTCCAACAGGCCTCGTTGTCAGAATGACGGGCCTTCGTCACGCAGAGTCTCGATTGTTCCCTTTTCGAATTTTTAATGCATTTTATCCTTTTTGTTGATTTTATTCACGATTGGTTATTCTTACCGCATAAGGCAGTTGACTGAGACACGTCCGCCGCTTCGAGACCGATAGGCAACTCGGCAATCTCACTCCAGGCGTCGGAACCGGTTTCGCAAAGCTGGCGTTTCCGAGGGCCGAAGAACACGCCGGATGCATGACGTCTCCCGATGAACCGACATCTCGCCCTTCACGCCGAACGGTTTGGCCTTAGCGTCGTCGCGCCGGAGACCTTCGACGTCGAGCGGCGTTTGAACGGTAAGGGGTTCCGCATCTGTTTCCGCGATGGCGAGCCGATCACCGACAAGGACATCAAGCGAAGGGTCAAGGCGCTGGTGATCCCGCCGGCCTGGACCGACGTGCGGATTTGTATCAAGGCGAACGGCCATATCCAGGCGATCGGCCGCGACGAGAAGGGCCGGCTGCAATATCGCTACCATGACGAATGGGTGAACGTGCGCAACGCGGTAAAGACCGAGCGACTCCTGCGCTTCGGCCGCGCACTGCCCCGACTTCGGCGGATGGTGGAAAAGGATATGCGTCGCGGCAAGATCGACCGGCGGACGACATCGGCGATCGCGACCCGGCTCATCGACCTCACCGCCATGCGGCCAGGCCACGAGAAATATGCGGCCGATGGCGGCCGCGGCGTAGCCTCGCTGCGCAAGGGAAACCTCCGCATCGTCAAGAAGGTCGCGGTTCTGAAATTTGTCGGAAAATCCAACAAGGAACACCGCATCGAGATCGGCGACAAGCCGCTGGTGCGCTCGCTGAAGCGGGTTCGCATGGGCAAGGGGCAGCGTCTGTTCCGGTTTCCTGGCCAGAAGAAGAAGCAGCGTGAGCTGACCGCGAACCTGTTGAACGACTATCTGCACGAGGCCGGCGCGGCACGAATCTCGGCCAAGGATTTCCGGACGTTCCACGGCTCGGCCGAGGCGCTGCGCTATCTGGTCATGGACGTGGGTTCAGCAGCCGACACCGAGGCCAAACGCAAGCGCGCCGTTGCCGCGGCGATGAAATCGGTCTCTCGCGTCCTGCGCAACACGCCGACCGTCGCGCGATCCTCTTATGTCCATCCCCAGATCGTGCAGGCCTTCGAGGAGCAAAATCTGCCGCCTGACCTGCTGAAGGGCCGCAGGCGCGATGGGCTGACCCGGGTCGAGACCGGGCTGATGCGGTTTCTCGAGCAGACCGCCCGATAGTATGGGCGACGAGTCAGTGCGCCGAGGCTTTCCCGGCGTGGGTGTTTTCGACTGCCGCGGCAGTGCCTTCGTCTCCCAACAGACGAGCCAGCGCGCGTTTCGTATCCTCTTTGAACGAGGCCGTCTCTTCGAGGATCTGCCGCGTGCGCAGGAAATCGAGCACCCGGTAACCCAACACCGGCGGGCGCAGCAAAAGGTCGGGCGGACACGTCCGCAGCTTGGAGTCGGTGATCGACTGCATCATCAGCTGCGAGGCGCCGAACATCGCCTCCATCTGCGTCGGCATGGTGTCGCCGCTGCCTACCGGACCGCCGTTGACGTCGACCGCGACGACGAGGTCAGCCTTGCCACGCAACCGGTCGAAGGGCAGCGGATTGAAGATGCCGCCGTCGAACAGCACCTTGCCGTCCCGGCGAATCGGGCGGAACACGGCGGGGATGGCCGCCGAGGCCGCCAATGCGCTGAGCAGGTCACCGCTGTCGATCTCGCACTCGGTGCGGGCGTAGAAGTCTGTCGCCATCACCCCGAGCGGTATTTCGAGGCGCTCGAAGGTGGTCGGCAGATTGGCGGGCAGGAAGACCGACAGCACGCGCTCGGCATCGAAGGGACCGAAGCGCAGGGCCCCGTCGATCATGAAGTCCTGGAAGGGCGTGGGCCGGGTTTGCCAAAGCCGGGACAGCACCAGCCGTTTGCGGGCAAAGCTGTCGAGTGCGAAGGCGCGCAACTCGGCGCCGCTCATGCCGGCGGCGTAGCCCGCGCCCATGATCGCGCCGATCGAGGAGCCGACGATCCGCTTCGGCCGCACGCCGAGCTCATCGAGCGCCTCGATCACATGGATATGGGCGATGCCACGGGCACCGCCACCGCCAAGCGCCAGGGCGAAATCGCTCACGCCGTCAGGCTCCGGCCGGGCCGACGGTGATGACGGTCGGATCGACTGAGAGCAGCTTGCGCGCAATTTGTTTCACCTCCTCCATCGTCACGGCATCGATAATCGCCTTGCGACGATCGATATAGTCGTTGCCGAGGTCGTCGAGCTGAATCCCCACGAGCGTCGAGGCGATCGCCAGGGAGGAATCGAGATTGCGGATGGCGTAGGAGCCTTTGACATAAGCCTTCGCCTTGGCGAGTTCGTCCTCGCTCGGACCGTCCTTCGCCATGCGCTTCAGTTCGTCGCGGATGATCTCGATGCTTTCGGCCGCCTTGTCGGACCGGGTCGCAGTGCTCGCGCCGAGCACGGCGGCATGATCGTAGCTCGCCAGCCACGAGCCGGCGCCATAGGCAAGACCACGCTTTTCGCGAATCTCGGTATAGAGCCGCGAGGTGAACGAGCCGCCGCCGAGGATATGATTCATCAGATAGGCGGCGAAGAATTCCTCGTCGTTTCGCATGACGCCGGGAAGCGCGAACTGGATCGCCGTTTGCGGCACGTCGAGCTCGACGGCGACGGTCTTGCCGGTCACCGGCTCGGTCTGGGCAACCGGCTTCAGATTAGCCGTTTCCGGCAAGGCGCCGAAAACCGCGTCGAGCCTTTCACCCAGCTTCTCAGGGCTGATCGCGCCGACGACGCCGACATACAAATTGTCCTTGGCGAAGGTCTTGCCGCGCAAAGCCTTCAAATCCTCGGCCGTCACCGTGTCGAGACTTTCCAAGGTGCCCTCAGTCGGGCGCGAATAGGGATGGCCGGCGAAGACTGTCTCGCGGAATGCCTTGCCGGCAAGTTCACCGGGGTCATTCTGGTCGGCGAGGATGCCGGCCTTGATCTGGCCGCGGATGCGCGCCACCGGCTCCTCGTCGAAACGCGGATCGTTGACCGACAGCTTCAGGAGATCGAAGGCATCGTCCTCGAACTCCACGATGGTGCGGAAATTGCCGGTGAAATTGTCGAGGCTGGCGTCGTAGCTCAGCGAGACACCGAGATCGTCGAGACGCGCCTGAAACGCGCGGCTGTCGATCTCGCCGGCACCCTCGTCGAGCAGACCCGACATCAAATTGGCGGTGCCTTCCTTGCCGTCGGCATCCTGGGTCGAGCCGGCGCCCTTGAAAGCGAATTTCATGGCAATCAGGGGATTGGTGTAGTCCTCGACGAGGAGGGCCTTGATCCGGCCTGGGCTCGTCACTTCCTGGATTTCTACCGCGCTGGCCGGGCCGAGCGAGGCAAAGGAAAGCCCCAGGGACAGTGTCAGGGCGGCGAGTGCGCCGGCAAACGGATTGGCGAATGGCTTCAACGGTCTCTTCCTTCCGCGATGCGAAAAATCAGGAGCGGGTTTCGGCAGCCGGCTCCGGCAGCAGATAGCCGGTCACGGAGCGCTTCGGCTGGAGATATTTCCGAGCCACGGTCGCCACGTCCTCGACGGTGACCGCCTCGATCCGCTCGGGCCAGCCCTCGACATCCGCGATGGTGCGGCCGGTCGAGAGCGCCGCGGCGTAACGGCGCGCCATCGAGGTCTGGCTGTCGCGCAAATAGATCACATCCTTGCGGACGCGATTCTTGGCGCGCTCCAGTTCCTCCGCGGTGATGCCCTTTTCGACGATGCGGGCGATTTCGGCGTCGATCGCGGTCTCGATCTCCTCCAGGCTCGCCTCGCCGCGCGGCATGCCGTAGACCACGAACTGTCCCTCCTCCAGCGCGGTTCCGGCATAGTGGGCACCGGCGCCGGCCGCGATCGCCTTGTCGACGACGAGGCCGCGATACAGCCGGCTCGTGGTGCCACCGCCAAGAACGTCGGCCAGGACATCAAGCGCTTCGGCCTCGCCCCGCTCGGCGGTTGTGTCGGAGGGCACGAGATAGGCCCGTTGCATCGAGGGCTGGGTGACGCGCGCATCGGTCAGCGTCACCGTCCGCGCGGCCAGCGGCTCCGGCTCGACCGGCCGGACGCGTTCTCCCGGCTCGGCGCGGCGCGCAACCTTGCCATAGGTCTTTTCGGCCAACCGGCGAACCTCGGCCTCGGTCACATCGCCGGCGATCAGGAGGATCGCGTTGTTGGGGGTATAATATTTGTCGTAGAAGGCGATGGCGCCATCCCGCGATAGCGCCTCGATCTCCGAGCGCCAACCGATCACCGGATCGCCATAGGGGCTGTTCTGGAACAGCGCCGCCTGAACGGCCTCGGCGAGCTGCGAGCCGGGATCATTGTCGACGCGCGACCGGCGTTCTTCCAAAATGACGTCGCGCTCGGGGGCCACCGTTTCCTCGGAGAGGACGAGGTTTTCCATCCGGTCCGCCTCGAAGGTCATCACCATTTCCAGGGCGTCGGCCGGAACCTGCTGATAATAGCCGGTATAGTCCGAGGTGGTGAAGGCGTTCTCCTGGCCGCCGATCTCGGCGACGGCCCGCGAGAAGGTCCCTTCCGGGTTGGTCTTGGTGCCCTTGAACATCAAGTGCTCGAAGAAATGGGCGATGCCGCTTTCGCCGGGCGCCTCGTCCGCCGCGCCGACCTTGTAGTAGAGCATCTGGGTCACGACCGGGGCGCGATGGTCGGGCAGGACCACGACCTGCAGCCCGTTGTCGAGCATGAAGGTCGACAGTTCCGCGGCCTTTTCCTTGGCCGTGGCCTGCTGCGTCGCGGCCTCGACCTTCGGTGCGGCCACCGTTTCGGCACGGGCCGCGAGTGGCAAAGCGAAGGCGACGGCAAGAGCCGACAAGCCGATCTGGCGCGAGAAAAGCTTCATCGTTCGGTCTGATCCTCGTTCAGTGCATCTGGTCAGGGACGCCCGGACTATGGGGGATCGCAGGAATCGTGACCAATTACGGTTTAGTTAGGTCGCCGGTTTCAGGGACACGGAGTCTGACGCGGCCACCAGAAAGCGCAAAATCGTCTCGCCCATGGCCCGCTCTTCTTCGAGCGTGAAGCCGTCCGGGGTCTCGAATGGGGCGGAGACCGCCTCCTCGACCACTACGAGCGCGCCCGGCTTCAGCCAGCCGCCATCGCGGGCGGAGACCAGCGCCGCCTCGCCGAGCCGCTTGCCGTAGGGCGGATCAGCGAAGAGACAGGTGAACGGCTCCATCGTGCTGACGCCGCCGAGCCGGGTCGCATCGCGCCGAAAGATCTTCGATCGCCCCTGCAGTCCGAAGGCCTCGACATTCTCGCGCACGAGCCCCCGGCCCTCGACACCCTCCTCGATGAAGAGACAAAAGCGAGCGCCGCGCGAGAGGGCCTCCAGCCCCAGCGCGCCGGTGCCCGCGAACAGATCGAGCACCCGGGCCCCCTCAAGGGTGAAGCCCCCCCTATGGGCCAGCACGTTGAACAGGGTCTCGCGGTTGCGATCCGTGGTCGGGCGGATCGCGTCGGTCTTCGGTGTCGCCAGGCGGCGGCCGCGAAATTCCCCCCCGACGATGCGCATCGCGGCTCAGCCCTTGCGCGGCGGTCGCGGGCCGCGCGGCCTGTCGCCGCCCTCCCGCCCTGTCGAGCCGGCGCCGGCGGGCGGCCTGCCCCCGCCTCCCGGCCCCCGGCGCTGCGGCCGCTCCTGAGCCGCCAGCCCCTTCTTCGTGCCTTGTGGTCGCGCGCCCGGCGCCATCCAGACATTGGCCGAGCGCTTGCCTTCCCCGAACGGCTTCTTGGCCGCCGGCTTGTCGCCATCGGCAGACGCCGCGCCGCGATCGCCATAGGGCTTTTTCGGACCGTCGAAGCGCTTGCCGGCGCCGCCGCGCTCCGGCCTGTCCGGGCGTTCGCCGCGCTGCGGACGCGGTGCGCGCGTGTCCAGGCGGCCGAGGGCGTCCTCGCGCTTGGCCTCGCGGGCGCGCTTCTTGTTCGGCGCCGTCTCGCTGGCGGAAATCCAGTCGCCGCGCTTGATGGGCCGCAAATCCTCGTTCGGCTGTTCGGCCTCGACCGGCTTGTTGGAGAAGGGCTTGGCGACAGGCGCGTCGAAGTCGGCGCCGGCCTCCTCGATCAGGCGGTCACCAAGCTGGTCGCGCAGCGTCCGTCCCTTGATCTCCTGCACCGAGCCCTCGGGGAGGTCGCCCAGCTGGAAGGGGCCAAAAGAGAGCCGGATCAGACGGTTCACGTCCAGGCCGAGATGCGCGAGGACGCGTTTGACCTCGCGGTTCTTGCCTTCGCGCAGGCCCAGCGTCAGCCAGACGTTGGAGCCCTGCTCGCGGTCGAGACTGGCCTCGATCGCGCCATAGAAGACGCCATCGATGGCGATGCCCTGACGCAGCTCGTCGAGGCGCGCCTGACTGATCGCGCCATGGGCGCGGACGCGGTAGCGGCGCAGCCAACCGGTCGCGGGCAGTTCGAGGATGCGCGCCAGACCCCCGTCATTGGTCAGGAGCAGCAGCCCCTCGGTGGTGATATCGAGCCGGCCGACGGTGAGGACGCGCGGCATATCCTTCGGCAGCCGCTCGAAAACGGTCGGACGCCCTTCCGGATCGCGGTTTGTCGTCACCGTCCCGGCCGGCTTGTGGAACAGCCACAACCGCGTGCGCTCGATCGCCGGCAGCGGTGCGCCGTCGATCTCGATCCGGTCGGCGGCGGTCACGTCCAGCGCCGGCGTGTCGAGCACCTTGCCGTTCACCCGCACCCGGCCGTCGGCGATCATGCCCTCGGCGTCGCGGCGCGAGGCGATGCCCGCCCGCGCCAGCCGCCGGGCGATCCGCATCTTGCCCGGCATCGTCGCGTCCGCGTCCGGGCTCGCAGGACGATCCGTCCGTGGTGACCGTCTCTCCTTGTCCGCGGGCCTTGGCTTGCGCTCGGCTTTCCCCGGGTCATGGGCGAGCTGTCCGTAGCTGCGCGGCTTCGACGCCGCGCCGTCGCCGCTCTCGCTTCGTGGCCCGCCATGGGAGGCCATTCCCCGGCTGCGCGGCGTGAACGGCTTGCGCTCGCCGTCGGCGCCAGCGCCACCGGCGCGGCCGGTTCGCGGCTTGTCCGACGAGGGACGGTCGCCGCGTGACTTGCCGGCGTCCGGCCGATCGCCAGTCCGGGCCTCGGCGCGCGGCCGGAAGGGGCGCTTTTCGCCGCCGCCGCCACTCTTTCCGCCACGCGCACCGCCGCCGTCACCCGGTTTGCGGCCGCGGCCTTTCCTGTCGTCGCCGTTCGTCGTATCGCTCATGCCATTGCCTTTGCTGCGGCGGACCCTGGCCCCGGGAACCCCTCAGATCGAATAATATGTGCCTTTGTCCGGCATGCCGGATCGGCTGGAAAGACCGGTCTGCGGCGCGGCGAAGGGCGCGACGAGCTTCAAGTCGATCCGCGCACCGGCCGTGGATCGCTCTAACAGGTCGTCACCCCTGGAGCGAGAGGAACCCGACGGTGACCAGTCAGAATTTCATGGATGTCGCGCTCCAGGAAGCCCGCGACGCGGCCGAACGCGGCGAGACGCCGGTCGGCGCCGTGTTGGTGCGAAACGGCGAAATCCTCGCCCGGGCCGGCAACGAAACGCGCCAACGCAACGATCCGACCGCCCATGCCGAAATCCTCGCCATCCGCGCTGGCGCAACGGCCCTCGGCTCGGAACGGCTGCCGGAGTGCGATCTCTACGTCACGCTGGAGCCCTGCGCCATGTGTGCCGCGGCGATCTCCTTCGCGCGAATCCGGCGGCTCTATTTCGGCGCCAGCGACCCGAAGGGCGGCGCCGTCGAGGCAGGTCCGCGTTTCTTCAGTCAGCGCACCTGCCATCATGCGCCGGAGGTCTATGCGGGCATCGCGGAAAGCGCGAGCGCAACGATCCTGCGCGATTTCTTCCGCGCCAGACGATGAGACCGGCACGTCGCGCAACGCAATAGCCCGCTACGACCGGGGTGTCCCGCCCCGGTGATCAGAACGGCAGCAGGTTGCGGATTTTCGAACCGATACTGCCGTCGCTGCCGCGCATCCTCCGCTCCTTGACGCTCTCGTCCTCGCCCGGATCGCCGACCGGAGCGGTGGCCGCTGGCTTGCGATAGGCGATCGGCGGCTCGCTCAGATATTTGCGCTGGGTCGCGCTGCCCTGCTGACTGTCGCGCTGGCGCTGACGAATGAGTTCGCCGCGGCTGCGAAGTTCTCCAGGCGAAAGCGTGGTGTCGGGCCTGCCATTGTCGAATTTGTAGCCGCTACCGCCCGCGCGATCGAGATAGGCTTGGGTCACGCCTTCCTTGCGCGCCGTCGCAACGTCGGCCGGCACCGGGCCATCGCCCTGATAGGCGGCCGCCTGCAGACGCGCCGCGCGCTGCTCCGGCGATTCTGGCCAGTTGGGATCGCCAGTGGTGTTGCGGGTTGCCTGCGGCGGCGGCAAAATGCTGGTGTTCTCAGGCTTCACCAATTCCGGTCGCGGGGCGTAGGCGATCTGGGCGGCATCGCTGCTACCCCCAAGGGAAACCACGTTGTTGAGATCGTCGAACAGCGTCTCGCCCTGCGACTTGCCGGTGCCGTAGGTCGGTCCGAGACAGCCGGAGAGGGCCAGCGCGACCGCGCCGATGGCCATCGCGTGAAACGCGAATCGAACTGTCTTCGTCATACGGTACGGCCCCCTAGCCGAATTTGCCGCCCTCATGTCAGCGGAGGGGCGGCGGCCGGCACTCGCCGGACCCGGCCCGCGCATGCCATGAAATTCAGGCGAATTCCGGGCGCATTTTTAAGCCGCTCTCCATCACCGCGCAAGCGAGGTAAGCGGTTTTACCCTGCCATCTTCGATGGGAGAGCCGTCCACCGGCGCAATTCACGAGCCTATAACGAACCTTCAGCCTCCTGGAGGACGCGCGCCGTGGTCACGCCCAATTCCCGCAAAGCCGCCGCGTCGCGCGCCGAAACGTCGGGGAAATCGGAATCCGATCCGACATCGTCGGTTATCTTCCACGACCGGGCGCATTTCGTCCCTTGCGCCTTGCGGAAGATGACGGCGATGCCGGGTGTGTCGGCCAGGCGGAAGGCCTCGACCGGCGCCGGCTCGCCGGAGATTTCGAGGCCGCTGGTGATGGCGATCTCGGCGAAGTCGACGGACGCCGCCAGCGCGCGCAGATCGGCGTCGTTGAGATAAACGACGGGCGCGGCCTCCAGCGACGAGCCGATGGTCTTTGCGCGCCGCTGTTCCTCCAGCGCGCCCATGACGACGCGGCGGATGCGGCGCAGCTTTTGCCAGCGGGCGGCCAGCGCGTCGTCGCGCCAGGCCGGATCGACATCGCGGAAGGATTCCAGATGCACCGACCGCGCCTCCGGATACCGCGACAGCCACGCCTCCTCCATGGTGAAGGGCAGCATCGGCGCGAGCCAGGTGACCAGATGGTCGAACAGCGTCCGCACGACCTGCAGCGCGGCCTTGCGGCGGACCGCCGACGGCGGATCGCAATAGAGCGAATCCTTGCGGATATCGAAGTAGAAGGCCGACAGCTCGACCACGACGAAATCGAGCAGCGCGCGGCTGATCCGCTTGAAGTCGAATCCGTCGTAGCCCTTGCGGACCACTTCGTCGAGCTCGGCGAGCCGGTGCAGCATCAGCCGCTCCAGTTCCGGCATCTCGGCCAGCGGCACCGTCTTGCCGGTGTCGTGGGCGAGCGTTCCCAGCATCCAGCGCATGGTGTTGCGCAGCTTGCGATAGCTGTCGATGTTGGTCTGCAGGATCGTCTTGCCGAGCCGCAAATCCTCCGAATAGTCGGAACTGACCACCCACAGCCGCAGGATGTCGGCGCCGGACTGCTTGATGACGTCCTGGGGGGTCACGACGTTGCCGAGGGACTTCGACATCTTGCGCCCCTCCTCGTCCATGACGAAGCCATGGGTCAGCACCGCGTCATAGGGCGCCCGGCCGCGCGTGGCGCAGGATTCCAGCAGCGAGGAGTGAAACCAGCCGCGATGCTGGTCGGAGCCCTCGAGATAAAGGTCCGCCGGCCATTTGAGGTCGGGCCGCTTTTCCAGGCAGAAGGCATGGGTCGAGCCGGAATCGAACCATACGTCGAGGATATCGCGGACCATCGTCCACTTCGTTCCGTCGTGCTCGTTGCCGAGGAAGCGCTCCTTGGCGCCGTCGGCGAACCAGGCGTCGGCGCCCTCGACCGCAAAGGCTTCCAGGATGCGGGCGTTGACCGCCTCGTCCTTGAGGATCTCGCCATTCTCGTCGGCGAAGACGCAGATCGGCACGCCCCAGGCGCGCTGGCGGGACAGCACCCAGTCCGGCCGGTCGGCGATCATGCCGCGCAGCCGGTTCTGGCCCGATGTCGGCACGAAGCGGGTGTCGTCGATGGCGGCGAGCGCGCGGGCGCGGAGGGTGTCACCCTCCTCACCAGTGGGGAGGTGGGCGCCGGCGTTCATCCCATACCCGCCGAGATCCTTGTCCATGTGGACGAACCATTGCGGGGTGTTCCGGAAGATCACCGGCTTCTTGGAGCGCCACGAATGCGGGTACTGGTGCTTCAGCCTACCGCGCGCGAGCAGATTGCCGGCCTCGATCAGCGCGGCGATAACGCGCTTGTTGGCGTCGCCCTTCTTGCCCTTGTCGTCGATGACCCGCGCGGGACCGCCTTCCGCGTCCGGCCCGAAGCCCGGCACGTCCTTGGTGTAGAAGCCGTCATCGTCGACGGTGAAGGGGATCGCCGTGTCGATACCCCGCGCTTCGAGATCGCGGCGGGCGTCCATCCAGGCATCGAAATCCTCGCGGCCGTGGCCCGGCGCGGTGTGGACGAAACCAGTGCCTGCCTCGTCGGTGACGTGATCGCCTTGAAGGAGGGGAACGGCGAAGTCGTAGCCGCCGCCGAGGCCCTTGAGCGGGTGGTCGCAGAGGATGAAGGTTAACGCTTCCCCCGAGACTTCGCGGATGCGCCTCCAACCGCCTTCCGGAACACGTGCCTTGGCGAACACGTCAGCGGCGAGAGCATCAGCGAGAAGGAGCTTTTCGTCTTGCTTGGCCCAGCGAGGATTTTCCGCATCATCAGCGGCTGTCACTTCATAGAGCCCGTACGATATACGCGGCGAGAACGCGACGGCACGATTGCCGGGAAGCGTCCAAGGTGTCGTCGTCCAGATAACAATGGAAGCATCCTGGAGGCCGGCCATCATCGAGTTGACACGCTTTGCATGTGTCGAGCGATCAAGCCCTTCCGGAACCCAGCCGCTTGCCATGGCCCGCTTTACAGGAAACTTCACCCAAACCGTATCGCTCTCGTGGTCGTGGTATTCGACCTCGGCCTCGGCCAGCGCGGTCTTTTCCACCACCGACCACATGATCGGCTTGGAGCCACGATAAAGCTGGCCCGACATAGCGAATTTCAGTAGTTCGCCGGCGATCACCGACTCCGCCCCATAGGCCATGGTCAGATACGGGTCCTTGAAGTCGCCCTCGACGCCGAGGCGGCGGAACTCCTCGGTCTGCACCCCCACCCAATGGGCGGCAAAGTCGCGGCATTCCTTGCGGAATTCGTTGACCGGCACCTCGTCCTTGTTCTTGCCCTTGGCGCGGTACTGTTCCTCGATCTTCCACTCGATCGGAAGGCCGTGACAATCCCAGCCGGGGACGTAATTGGCGTCGTAGCCGCGCATCTGGAACGAGCGGGTGATGACATCCTTAAGGATCTTGTTCAGCGCGTGGCCGATATGCAGGTTGCCGTTGGCGTAGGGCGGCCCGTCATGCAGGACATATTTCGGCCGGCCTTCCGAGGCTTTGCGCAAGGTGCCGTAGAGATCCATGCCGTCCCATTTGGCGATCCATTCGGGCTCGGCCTTGGGCAGGCCGGCGCGCATCGGAAAATCGGTCTCGGGCAGGAACAGCGTCTTGGAATAATCGACGGCGCCGTCGGAATCTGTCGTCTTGGTGTCGCTCATGATGTCAGCCATGTCGTCCGCCGCGATCAAAGCACGGCACAAAGGAAAAAAGCGGTGGTGGCGCGGCGGCCGGCAAACCCGGACCCTCCCCGGCCGAGCCGGTCAGAAGGCCGGGCGGCTAATTCGTATCAAAACGGAATGCGCGCGCGGACTGAGCATGGCTCGAGCCTTTAGCAAGTCCGGCCAGCGAAGGAAAGGCGGGCGCGATGGACACCCTCAAGGAGGCAAGCGCCACGTTGGCCTGGCGGGCCGAATGATATAATTTCGAACATTGGGGTCGGCACGCTTGCTCGATGCCCCGTAAGGAGGTCGCGATGCCCAATCTCTTTCGCTTTCTCGCCCGCAACGCGCTGATCGGCTTTTGTGCCGCCGCGTTCTTCGTCGCCGTGCTGGCGCTTGCCGATATCGGCGGATTCGGGACGACGATCGCCCGATCGGATTCCGGCCCGCTGGCGATCGGGCTGGTCATCTATTTCCTCGGCCTGACCTTTTCCAGCGTCCAGATCGGCATGGTGATCATGCTCAACGGGCGCTTTCCCGACGATGACGAGGGTCCGAAGGGCGGCAAGCGCAAACGCTTGGCCGGGTGGTTCACTCCGCCGGCGGCTCGCTCGCCGATCATGGCCGCAGCGCCGGCGCCGAGACCAAGGCAGGCCGGCTAAAACGCGATCGCGTTGTCCAGCGGCGAGAGCGGCGCCACGCCGGCGAGTACCGCCTTCGCCTCTTCGGCATCGCGGTCCATCTGGGCGACAAGGGCCTCGGCACTCTCGAAACGCGCCTCGCCGCGCAAAAAGGCGAAGATCGAGACGTCGACCGTCTCGCCATAGAGATCGCCGGAAAAGTCGAACAGGAACGTCTCGAACAATGTCGCGCCATTGTCGAAGGTCGGGCGGCGGCCGAAGCTGGCGACGCCGTCATGCAGCGTGCCGTCGGCGCGGCGCAGGCGCACGGCATAAATGCCGTGCTTCAGCATCTCGTCGGGCTCAAGCACCAGATTAGCGGTCGGATAGCCGAGGCCGCGGCCGAGCTTCTGGCCGTGGACGATCTCGCCGCGGATGGTCCAGCGATAACCGAACTGGCCGGCCGCCGCCGCGACGTCGCCGGCTTCGAGAAGCGCACGGATACGGCTCGACGAGACTGTTTCTCCGCCCTCGTCGGCGAAAGCCGGCACCAGCGTCACGCCGAAGCCGTGGCGCGGGCCCGACTCGGCAAGCGTCTGCGGCGTGCCGCCGCGCTTGGCGCCATAGTGAAAGTCGAAGCCGGCAACGACGTGATGGGATTTCAGGCAATCAACGAGAACGGTTTCGACGAAGGCCTCAGGCTCCAGCGCGGCAAAGGCCCGGTCGAAGGGCTGCTCGACCACGGCGTCGAACCCAAGCGCTCCGAGCAGCCGCGCTTTCATCGGCGCCGGGGTCAGTCGCGCAACTGGCAGGTCGGGACGGAAGACCGTGCGCGGATGCGGCTCGAAGGTGAGGCAGACGAGCGGCCGGCCCTCGGCCTCGGCCAATTCGCGCGCGACCGCAAGCACCGCCTGGTGGCCGCGATGGACGCCGTCGAAATTGCCGACCGCGACGACGCAGCCGGCGAGGCTCTCGGGAATGTCCGCGATGCCGCCAAGCCGCAGCGCGGCGCCTTTCGTCATGCCAGCGCCGCCATGAAAGTGCGGGCGCCGAGACCGCGTTCGCGCAAGACCCGCGCGACCGCCTCGGCGTCGGGGTCCGGTCCGCCGAACTCGTCGCCATGGACGCCGTCGGTGATCAGCAGCACATCGATGCCGAAATCGTTGGCGCCTTTGATGTCGGTCATCAGGCCGTCGCCGATGGCGAGAATGCGCCCCCGATCGGACATGCCGGCCACGCGGGTTGCCAAATCGTAGATCGGCCGATGCGGCTTGCCGGCGAGATGGACCGTCGCCCCGAGGGCGGCATACTCCTGCGCCAGCGCGCCGGCACAGTAGATCAACCGGTCGCCACGATGCACGACGAGGTCGGGGTTGGCGCAGATCATCGGCAGGCCAAGGGAATGCAGCCGGGATAGGAGATCGCCATAGTCGGCGGGCGTTTCTGTCTCGTCGTCGTAGAGGCCGGTCGCCACAACCACCGCCGCGTCCGCCTCGTCGACCCGCTCGACGCCCAGTCCGTCGAACAGCTCGATGTCCCGTGCCGGGCCGAGATGGAATACCGGCCCGCCTGATTCCGCGATCAGCGCGCGGGTGGCGTCGCCGGAGGTGACAACCGCATCATAGGCATCGCGCGAAAACTCCAGCGCATCGAGTTGGTCGATGACGCTGGCCGACGGCCGCGGTGAATTGGTCAACAAAACCACCTTGGCGCCGGCCCCGCGCGCCTCCGTCAAGGCGGCTTCGGCGGCCGGGTGCTTGCGCTCGCCATTGTGGACGACGCCCCATACGTCGCAGAACAGCGCGTCGTAGCCGCTGGAAATCTCAGCCAGAGCCTTTATCTTGCGACTGATGCCGGAATTACCGGGAGTGGTGATGTCCATCGACGGCTCGTTGTCTTTCAACTGATCGCCCGAGGCGATAGAGGGGGTCCGCCGACGGGTCAAGGCACTGGCGAGCCGGTCCGGTGGCCCGCGAGGCCGCGCCCTATCCGGCTTGGCCAGCCCATAAAAATCCTGTCGTCCACCGTCCCCGACATCTTGACATCGCGTCGCTCGCCACCCTATCTGCCTCGTCGTTAGCACTCTCCATTGGTGAGTGCCAAATTCTTCGAGCCGGGTCCCGTTCTGGGTCCGGCCGTATTCGTTCAACGAAGGGTTCAACGAACATGGCAGCTGTGAATTTCCGTCCCCTGCACGATCGCGTCGTCGTACGCCGGGTGGAATCCGAAGCCAAGACCGCTGGCGGGATCATCATTCCGGATACGGCGAAGGAAAAGCCCCAGGAAGGCGAGATCATCGCCGTCGGCTCCGGCGCGCGTGACGAGTCCGGCAAGGTCGTTCCGCTCGACGTCAAGTCCGGCGACCGCATCCTCTTCGGCAAATGGTCGGGCACCGAGGTCAAGCTGAACGGCGAAGACCTTCTGATCATGAAGGAATCCGACATCATGGGTATCGTCGGCTGAAGACGAGCGACGGCTCCTGAGCCGACGTTCCACAACGACATTCCAAGAAACTTCAAACGGCGCGGCCTTCGATGGCGCGCCCGGGAGAATTAAGACCATGGCAGCTAAAGAAGTAAAATTCGGCCGCGACGCACGTGAACGCATGCTGCGCGGCGTCGACATCCTCGCCGATGCGGTGAAGGTGACCCTCGGCCCCAAGGGTCGTAACGTAGTCATCGACAAGTCCTTCGGCGCGCCCCGCATCACCAAGGACGGCGTCACCGTCGCCAAGGAGATCGAGCTCGAGGACAAGTTCGAGAACATGGGCGCCCAGATGGTGCGCGAAGTGGCCTCGAAGACCAACGACAAGGCCGGCGACGGCACCACGACCGCGACCGTTCTCGCCCAGGCGATCGTTCGCGAGGGTGGCAAGTCGGTTGCCGCCGGCATGAACCCGATGGACGTCAAGCGCGGCATCGACATGGCCGTCATCAAGGTCGTCGAAGCCCTGCAGGCCTCTGCCCGCAAGATCGAGACCTCGGACGAAGTCGCCCAGGTCGGCACCATCTCGGCCAATGGCGAGAAGGAAATCGGCGAGATGATCGCCGCCGCCATGCAGAAGGTCGGCAATGAGGGCGTCATCACGGTCGAGGAAGCCAAGACCGCCGAGACCGAGCTCGAAGTCGTCGAGGGCATGCAGTTCGATCGCGGCTATCTGTCGCCTTACTTCGTGACCAACCCGGAGAAGATGGTCGCCGAGCTCGAGGACGCCTACATCCTCCTGCACGAGAAGAAGCTCTCCAACCTCCAGGCGCTGCTGCCGGTGCTCGAGTCGGTCGTGCAGTCCTCCAAGCCGCTGATCATCATCGCCGAGGACGTCGAGGGCGAGGCTCTGGCCACGCTCGTCGTCAACAAGCTGCGTGGCGGCCTGAAGATCGCCGCCGTCAAGGCGCCGGGCTTCGGTGATCGCCGCAAGGCGATGCTCGAGGACATCGCTGTCCTCACCGGCGGTCAGGTTATCTCCGAGGACCTCGGCATCAAGCTCGAGAATGTCACGCTCGACATGCTCGGCCGCGCCAAGAAGGTCTCGATCACCAAGGAAAACACCACCATCGTCGATGGTGCCGGTGAGAAGGAGCAGATCCAGGCCCGTGTCGGCCAGATCAAGGGCCAGATCGAGGAGACCACCTCGGACTACGACAAGGAGAAGCTGCAGGAGCGTCTCGCCAAGCTGGCGGGCGGCGTCGCGGTCATCCGCGTCGGCGGTGCGACCGAGGTCGAGGTCAAGGAAAAGAAGGACCGCGTCGACGACGCGCTCAACGCGACCCGCGCGGCCGTCGAAGAGGGCATCGTCGCCGGTGGTGGCGTCGCTCTGCTGCGCGCCTCCAACGCCCTGACGATCAAGGGCGAGAACCAGGACCAGGAAGCCGGCATCACCATCGTGCGCCGCGCGCTCCAGGCTCCGCTTCGCCAGATCGTCACCAATGCTGGCGCCGAAGGCTCCATCATCGTCGGCAAGATCCTCGACAATTCGTCGGTGACCTTCGGCTACAACGCCCAGACCGGCGAATATGGCGACATGATCCAGATGGGCATCGTCGATCCGGTCAAGGTCGTGCGCTCGGCGCTCCAGGACGCGGCTTCGGTTGCCGGCCTGCTGGTCACCACCGAGGCGATGATCTCGGAGGCTCCGAAGAAGGATTCGGGCGGCGGCATGGGCGGCGGAATGCCCGGCGGCATGGGCGGCATGGGCGGCATGGACTTCTAAGAAGCCGTCAGGCTTCGCCGAAGACCATCAAGCCGCCCATCACTTCAAAGTGCCAAAACCGGGCAAGCCCGGTTTTGGGTGGCGGCAAGGACTTCTAAGAAGCCGTCAGGCTTCGCGGAAGGTCATCATCGCGCCACTGCGACAATCTGGAAGGGCTCGGCATCGCCGGGCCCTTTTCTTTTACGCATCCAGCCAACGAGTTTCCGCTTGGCCAAGGGAACGTGCGCACAGGAACCGCGTTTTCTTCCCGAAGCCCGGCAGTTCGCCGGACTATTTTTCCGGAAGGAATGGAATCATGGTCGACAAGAACGAGATCAAGGGCGGCGCCAAGGAAATCGGTGGCAAGTTTAAGGAAGCTGCAGGCAAAGCCGTCGGCAACGAGCGGCTGGAAGCCGAAGGTCAGATTGACCAGGTCGAGGGCAAGACCCAGAAGAACTACGGCAAGGTCAAGGATGCGGTGCGCGACCAGATGAAGTGACCATTGGTCGCACCGTACCGACATTGAGGGCCGCTCCGACGCTGGAGCGGTCCTTTTGTTTCGCCTGTTCGCCAATATCGGCGGATGCTGACCGCCCACCACCCCAGCTTTGATTGCTGTCAATAGCTCCGCCCGCAGGCTGCAGGTGAACACAGAGTTCGTTTTCCCGCCGGGCGGCTGCACTTGCCTCTCACAAGGCCATGGCTAAATTTTAGCGAATTCTAATTTCGGCCGCATGCGATGTTCGGCCGCTCCCTTTCAGCAACCGCAAGGAGGCTTCCTTGATCAATTTCACGCTTAACGGCGAAGAGAAGACGTTCGACGGCGATCCCGACACACCGCTGCTCTGGGTGATCCGCGACGCTGAGAAACTGACCGGCACGAAGTATGGCTGCGGCATCGCCCAATGCGGCGCCTGCACCGTCCATCTCGACGGCATGACCCGCCGCTCCTGCATTACCCCGATCTCGACGGTCGACGGCTCCAGCGTCACCACTATCGAAGGCGCCGAGGGTCGTGAGGCCGAAGCGGTCCAGGCCGCCTGGACGGCGATCGACGTGCCCCAATGCGGCTATTGCCAGTCCGGCCAGATCATGTCGGCTGTCTCACTGCTGCAGTTCAATCCCAAGCCGAGCGACGAGGACATCGACAACGCGATGGCCGGCAACATTTGCCGTTGCGCCACGTATGTCCGCATCCGCCAGGCGATCCATGACGCCGCCGCAAAGCTGGAGGGCTGATCCATGAATATCCAGACCATCCAAACGACACGGCGCGGCTTCCTCGCTGGCGCCGGCCTTGTGATTGGCGTCAGCCTCGCGATGCGCGGCAGAGCCGCGGCTTCCTTGCTGCAAGGCGCGCCGGCCGGCGCGGCGGGACCGGTTCAGGATCTCAATGCGTTCGTGCGCATCGCGCCGGACGGCGTCGTCACTGTGCTGTCGAAGCATATCGAGTTCGGCCAAGGTCCCTATACGGGCCTGACCACGCTGGTGGCCGAGGAACTCGACGCCGATTGGAGCCAGATGCGGGTCGCAGCCGCCCCTGCAAATGACGAACTCTACGCCAATCTGGCCTTCGGCATTCAGGGAACCGGCGGCTCGACCGCGATCGCCAATTCCTACGAACAGATGCGCAAGGCCGGCGCCACCGCGCGGGCGATGCTGGTCGCCGCGGCCGCCGATGAGTGGGGCGTTTCGGCCGGAGAGATCACCGTCGCCAAGGGGCGCATCCGGCACGAGGCGTCGGGCAAGGAGTCCGGCTTCGGTGAACTGGCCGAGAAAGCCGCCACCATGGAGGCGCCGGCCGATCCCGTGCTGAAAGACCCGAAGGATTTCGTACTGATCGGCACCGACCGGCCAAAACTCGACACGCCGGAAAAGACCAATGGTCAGGCAGTGTTCACGCTCGACGTTCTGGCCGACGACATGCTGATCGCCATGGTCGCTCACCCCGCGCATTTCGGCGCCACGGTGAAGAGCTTTGACGACACCGAGGCCCGCAAGGTTCCCGGCGTCGTCGACGTCAAGCAGATCACGCAAGGCGTCGCGGTGTTCGCCGAAAACACCTTTGCCGCGCTTAAAGGGCGGGCGGCGCTGACGATCGACTGGGATCTCAGCGCGGCGGAGACGCGCTCCAGCGAGGCGATCTACGCCGACTATCGCAGGCTTCTCTCAGGCGACGGGCTCGAAGCGGCCAACAATGGCGATACCGAAAGCGCCTTGTCCGCCGACGGCATCACCACATTGCGTTCGGAAATCACCTTTCCCTTCCTCGCCCACGCACCGATGGAGCCGCTCGACGCGGTGCTGATCCAGGCCGAGGACGGCTCGATCGATTGCTATAACGGCTCGCAATTTCCCGGCCAGGACAAGGCGGCGATCGCCGATGTGTGTGGCGTCGACCCGGCCAAGGTGCGGGTCAACACCCAGCTTGCCGGAGGCAGTTTCGGTCGCCGGGCGCAATTCGGCTCGCCTTACATGCGCGAGGCGGCTGAGGCGTTCAAAGCCTCCGGCATGACGCGACCGATCAAGCATATGTGGACCCGTGAGGACGACATTCGCGGTGGCTTCTACCGGCCGATCTACGTGCATTCGCTGGAAGGCGCCATCGATCGGGACGGCAACATCGTCGCCTGGGACCAGCAGATCGTGGGCCAGTCGGTCATGAAGAAGACCGACCTCGACGAGAGCACAGTCGAGGGGGCCGCGGATATGCCCTACGGGATCTCCAATCTGCGGGTGCGGGCCTACAATGTCGAGCTTCCGGTACCGGTGCTGTGGTGGCGCTCGGTGGGTCACAGTCATACCGGCTTTGCCGTCGAGACGTTCATCGACGAACTGCTGGAGAAGGCCGGGAAGGACCCGGTCGAGGGTCGCCTCGCCCTGCTTCAGAACGATCCTCGTCGCGCCAACGTGCTGCGCAAGGCGGCGGAAATCGCCGATTGGGGATCCCCGGTGACCGAGGGTCGCCAGCGCGGCGTCGCCGTGCACAAATCCTTCAATACCTATGTCGCCGAGATCGCCGAAGTCTCGATCGGCGAGAGGGGCGAGCCACGGGTACATAAGGTCTGGTGCGCGGTCGATTGCGGTGTCGCCGTCAATCCCAACATCGTACGCGCGCAGATGGAAGGCGGTATTGGCTATGGCCTCGGCGCGGTCCTCTTCGACCAGATTACCCTCGGCGAGGGCGGCAAGATCGTCCAGTCCAACTTCCACGACTACCGGTCGCTGCGCATCAACGAAATGCCCGAGGTCGAGGTGGCGATCATCGAATCGAGCGAGGCGCCGACCGGCGTGGGCGAACCGGGCACGCCGCCGATCGGACCGGCCGTCGCCAATGCCTGGCGCCGCCTGACCAGCCAGCCGGTGCGGCAATTGCCATTGGTGAAGGCGCTGACATCGTGAACAACAGGATTTTCAAAGTGACATCAACGACAATTCTGACGAGCCGTTTGGGCGCTATGGGTCTGGCCGCAAGCTTCATCCTGGGTTCGGGACCGGGCCTGGCGCAGGACACCGCATCTGAGGCGTCCGTCTCGCCGGCCGCGGTAGCCGATACAGACACCGGGTCACTGAAGTCGGTCGCCGACTTCGATTCCATCGCCGATGAGAAGGAGCGCTCGATCGCCATCTTCGAGGAAACCGGCAAGGTGCTCCAAGACCCCCGTTGCGTGAACTGCCACCCCCGCGGCGACTCGCCGCTGCAAGGTGACGAGATGGCGATCCACGAACCGCCGGTGGTGCGTGGCGAAGCCAATTTCGGCGCGCCCGGCATGACCTGCAACACCTGCCATGGACCGGAAAACGCGGAAGTCGTGGCCCAGGCGGATGACATCCAGTCGATCCCCGGCAACCCCAACTGGCATCTCGCGCCCGTCGAAATGGCGTGGGAGGGCAAGTCGCTCGGCGAAATCTGCGCGCAGATCAAGGACGAGAACCGCAATGGCGGCAAGACGCTGGCCGAGTTGGTCGAGCACATGGCAACCGACGATCTCGTCGGCTGGGGCTGGAACCCGGGCAAGGGCCGCGAACCGGTCCCCGGCACGCAGGAACAGTTCGGCCAGCTCTACGAGGCTTGGGTCGCCACCGGCGCCCATTGTCCGGCCGCGTAAGGCTATTTGCTCCGACATCCGACGGGCGGGCGGGTCTTCCGCTCCGCCCGTTTTCGTTCTGGCGCGGCCACCCCTCGAACCCTGGCCCAACCTAAACCGATTTTACGCCGCGCTCGCCCCTTCCGATCCGCGCGCACGCCAGTTAAGCAGGCCGCAACGACATGGCAGAGCAGCGAGGGCATGAGATGAGCACCCGGACCGAAACCGATTCCATCGGCGCGATCGAGGTCGAGGCCGACCGCTATTGGGGCGCCCAGACCGAACGCTCGCGCAACAATTTCAAGATCGGCGGCGACCGCCAGCCGATGCCGCTGATCGTTGCGCTGGCGACGGTCAAGAAGGCCGCCGCGCGGGTCAACACGTCGATGGGCCGGCTCGACGGCGAGATATCCGACGCGATCGAAAGCGCCGCCGACGAGATCATCGCCGGCCGGCTCGACGACCACTTCCCGCTCGTCGTCTGGCAGACCGGGTCCGGCACCCAGACCAACATGAACGTCAACGAGGTCATCTCCAACCGGGCGATCGAGATGCTCGGCGGCACGATGGGCTCGAAAAAGCCGGTCCATCCCAACGACCACGTCAATATGAGCCAATCGTCCAACGATGTGTTTCCGACCGCCATGCATGTCGCGGCGGTCGTCGAGACGACGGAGCGCCTGCTCCCCGCGCTCGACCGGCTCTTCGTCTCGCTCGACAGCAAGGCCAAGGAATATGCGTCGATCATCAAGATCGGCCGCACCCATACCCAGGACGCGACACCGGTGACGCTCGGCCAGGAGTTTTCCGGCTACGCGGCGGCTTTGGAGTTGTCGAAGAAGCGGATCGGCGATGCCCTCGACGGCGTTTATGCGCTGGCGCAGGGCGGCACCGCCGTCGGCACGGGCCTCAACGCGCCGGAAGGCTTCGACACCGCGATCGCCGCCGAGATCGCCACGCTCACCGGCGAGCCGTTCCGCACCGCAACGAACAAGTTCGAGGCGCTGGCTTCGCACGGGGCGCTGACCTTCTTCCACGGGGCGCTCAATTCGCTGGCGGCCGATCTGATGAAGATCGCCAACGACATCCGCTTCCTCGGCTCCGGACCACGCTCCGGTCTGGGCGAGCTGAATTTGCCGGCCAACGAGCCCGGTTCCTCGATCATGCCCGGCAAGGTCAATCCGACCCAGGCCGAAGCGATCACCATGGTCGCCTGCGAAGTGTTCGGCCATGACACCACCGTCACCGTCGCGGCCAGCCAGGGCCATTTCGAGCTCAACGTCTTCAAGCCGGTGATCGCCAACGCGGTTCTCTCCTCGATTCGGCTGCTGGCGGATTCGATGGAGAGCTTCGCCGAACATTGCGTGGACGGGATCGAGGCCAATGAGGACCGGATCAGGAGTCTGATGGAACAGTCGCTGATGCTGGTTACGGCGCTGGCGCCGACCATCGGCTACGATAACGCCGCGAAGATCGCCAAGACGGCGCACCAGAACGGCACGACCCTGCGCCAGGAAGCGGTGGCCAGTGGCCTCGTCTCCGAGGCGGATTACGACCGCATCGTTGATCCGGCCGCCATGATCCACCCCGGCTGAGGCGGCGGAAGAGCAACTCAGACCGATCGTCACCCTTCAGTTTTGATTGTATCGCTTTTGGTTGACGTTTCGTCGGCTGCAGGCCGGCTGTATTCGGCGCCCTCTTGGTTTACCTGGGGACATCGGAACATGGAGAGAGGCACAGGCCTCTCCCGCCAGACGGAGTCTTTCGCATGAACCCCACCCTTATCCTGGTCGGCCGGGTCCTCCTGTCGATCATTTTCATTGTCGCCGGTTTCGGCAAACTGACCGGTGCTGAAGGCTTTGCCGGCTATCTCGGGAGCCTTGGCTTTCCGGCCCCGCTCGCGATGGCCTATCTGACCGGCGCGTTCGAGCTGTTCGGCGGCCTCGCGATCCTCGCCGGTTTCCAGACCCGCGTCGTCGCGATCGCGCTGGCGGCGTTCTGCGTGGCGACCGGTCTCTTGGCGCATCTCGCTGAGCCGAACGTTTTGATGAAGAACATCGCGCTCGCCGGCGGCTTCCTGGTGCTCGCCGGCTCCGGCGCTGGAGCCCTGGCCGTCGACAAGACCAAGCGCGAAAGCCGCTACGCCTGAGAGGCGATCACGCTCGTGCTTTGAACCGGGCGTAATCCGCGTAGGTCAACCGGCCTTCCGCACCTCACCGCCCGACGCTTCGGCGTCGGGCATCATTGAGCACACCTTGACACGGTTGCGACCATCCTGCTTGGCGTCATAGAGCGCCCCGTCGGCCCGTTTGAGCGCGTATTCGATCGCAGCATCGTCTTTGAGACAAAGAGCGACGCCGATGCTGATCGTAAACGGGATCGGCCCCTGCTCTCCCCAATCGTGCTCGAATCGGGATTTTGCAACCGCTTGGCGCAATCGTTCGGCAATAACGATGGCCCGCTCCTCATCGGTCTCGGGCAGGAGCACGGCGAACTCCTCGCCGCCGAGCCGCGCGAAGATGTCGGATTGGCGCAGGATGCATTTGCCGGCGGAGGCCATGGCCTTGAGCACCATGTCGCCGGCCGGGTGCCCCCTGGTGTCGTTGATCCGCTTGAAGCGATCGAGATCGATCATGAGGACAGAGAGCGGCCGCTCTTGACGGCGTGCGAGTGCGATCTGGTGGACAGCCTGCTCATTGAAAGACCGCCGGTTCGGCAGCCCCGTCAAGAGGTCGATCAACGCCTGGCGCTTTAACTCGTCGATCAGCTTGGCGCGCTCGGAGATGTCGCGGATGAGGGCGGTGAATTCGGTGGCTCCGTCAACAGTGATCTTCGCGATCGATATCTCGACGGGAAATTCCGTGCCATCCTTGGCCAGGCCGGAAATCCGCCCTCCACGCTCGAACATCTGCCGCGAGAAAATCGGCGATGTAGCGAAATTCTCCAAATGCTGACCGTGACGGTCATGATATTTTTCGGGGATGAGGGTGTTGAGCGGTTTGCCTTCGATCTCCTCGGCGCTGTAGCCGAACATCTCCTCGGCCGCGGCGTTGAACAAATGAATGCGCTGCTGCCGATCCACGGTGACAATACCGTCATAGGCCGACTGGATAACAGCGCCGAAGCGGGAATTAGCCGTCTTCAGCTCGTTTTCCAAACGGATCTTCTCGGTGATATCCAGGCAGGTGAGCAAGACCCCGCCTGGCTCGCGGGCACCATTCAGGATCGGTTGCGCCGCAATGCGCCACCAGAACGTCCGGCCTTCCAGATCGAAGGCCTGCACGATCTCGACCGGGGTGACAGTCCGAACGCATTCCTCGATTTGCGCCTCGATGTCCCGCCGTGCATAGCCCGGCAAGAAATTCCGGAGCCGAGCCCCTAGCCCGTCTGTCGCGGCGATTCCCAGCATGCGGCGAAAGTGGCAGTTGCAGGCGAGGACCCGATCCGGTTTTCCACCATCGAGACCGATCACCGCGACGCTGGCAGCGATAGCGTCAACGACACCGGGAAGCTCGTCGAGCAGAATTTTCTTGATACTCACTAAGTTTTACCCCCAGGCCGAAGGCGCAATTTCTAGCGCAGAAACGTTAATGCTGCCTTGCCCGCATGCTCCGACGGAAGCGGGCATCACCCCCCTTGCCGGCGCGAGCGCACCCGAACCGCGGCGCGTTCCAGCATGTATGTTTCCGCTTCGATCATATGGCCGCGCATGATCATGCGGCACAGTTCCGGATCGCCCGCCCTGAGCGCCCGCAACAGGCGCACCTGGTAATGCAGGCCGGTCTCGCGCAGGCCGGGATTGGGTTCCTTGTAGATCGCCCGGCAGACCGTCATCTCCCGCAACAGGCTCAACAAGAACCTGCCGATGAAGGCCAGCAGCGGGTTGTCGGAATGGCGCGTCAGCTCTTCATGGAAATCGAGCTCGGCGAGACGCTGGGCGTATTCCTCCTCCGCGGTCGTCGGTTCGTCCTCATAGAGCCGAATGGTGGACTGCAGGGCCTCGAAGCCTTCCGGCGACAATTTTCCGGCGACGCTCGCGGCGAGTTCCGGCTCGACCCATTTTCGCAGCGCGTAGATATTCGCGATCGAGGGCTGCTCGAACAGGAACAGATTGTCCAGCAAGCGGATCGCCTGATCGGGACTGACGGCCGATACGAATATGCCGCCGCCCGGCCCGGTCTTGCTCGTGATCAGCCCCTGAAACTCGAGGATTTGCAACGCTTCCCGCAAGGTGCCGCGCGAGGCTTTGAGGTTTTGAGGCTGGAACCACTCCGGCGCGATCGGATCGCCCGGCCGCAGGCCATGCGCGACGATCAGCTCGCGAAGCTGGTCGGCGATGATATCCGGCCGTTTGCGGCGCCTCGGACCCTTGTCCGTACCGCGCGGAGCCGGGCCGATGGGGAACTTTTCCGGCATGGGATCAGCCCAGACCATTGGGGTGGTAACAGGCCACCAGGTGGTCCGCGCCACCGCCGGGGATCGTATCGAGGGCGGGAGGCCGGGACGTGCAAACGTCTGTCGCGTTCGGACAGCGGGCGTAAAACGCGCAGCCCGGTGGTGGGTTGTAAGGATCAGGCAGTTCGGTGTTGACGTCTTCCGGAATCAGGTCATGGCGGCCGGGCGCCGGGGCGGAGCGCATCAACAGATCGGTATAGGGATGGCGCGGCGCCGCGAAGACGCTGCGCGCCGGGCCGAGCTCGGCGATCCGGCCGAAATACATCACCGCGACGCGGTCGCTGACGCTCTCGACCACGGACAGATCGTGGCTGATGAACACATAGGTGAGGCCAAAACGGTCTTTCAGATCGTCCAGAAGGTTGAGCACCTGCGCCTGGATCGAGACGTCGAGGGCGGAAACCGGCTCGTCGAGGACGATCAGTTCCGGCCCGGCGGCGAGCGCCCGGGCGATACCGATGCGCTGCGCCTGGCCGCCGGAAAATTCGTGCGGATAGCGCTCGAGGAATTCCGGCGCGAGATTGACGGCGGCCATCAGCTCTTCCAGCCGCGCAGCGCGCGCGTCGCCATTCAGCCCGGCGAGGTGAATCAGCGGCGCCTCGAGAATGGTTCGGATGGTCTTGCGCGGATTGAGCGAGGCGACCGGGTCCTGGAACACATACTGGACCTTGCGCGCCAGCGCCCGGCGGTCACGCCTGGCCTCCGCGACGAGGTCGCGGCCGTCCAGCGTGATGCGTCCAGCAGTCGGCAGATCGAGCCCGACCATCAGCCGCGCCAGGGTCGACTTGCCGCAGCCCGATTCCCCGACGATCCCGAGGGTTTCACCCTTTCTCACGTCGAGCGACAGGCTCTGCACCGCGTGAACCGCAGGCTTTCGCCCGCCGAACAAGGTTTGCCCGCCGCCGAAGATCTTGGCGACGTCCGCGATCGCAAGAAGTGTCCGGTCAGACATCGGCTTCCCCCGCTGCCAGAGGATACAGGCAGCGCACCGCCCGCCCGTCGCCCGCGTCGCTCATCGCAATGTCGCCGCTTCGGCAGTCCGCCTGCGCGCGCGGACAGCGGGGCGCGAAGGCACAGCCGTCCGGCAGATTGTCGACCAGCGGCGGGCGGCCCGCGATGGCGTCGAGACGGCGCTCCGGTTCGCCGAGCACCGGCACGCACTGGATCAGCTTCGCCGTATAGGGATGAGCCGGCGCCGAGAGGATGGCCTCGGTGGGCCCGGTTTCCACGATCCGGCCGGCATACATCACCGCGACCCGGTCGCAGATCGCCGAGACGACGCCGAAATCATGGGTGATGAACAGGATCGCCGTCTCGCGCTCTTGGCGCAGCCGGTTCATCAGTGCCAGGATCTGCGACTGCACGGTCACGTCGAGCGCTGTGGTCGGCTCGTCGGCGATCAGCACCCTTGCGTCGTTGGCGAGCGCCATGGCGATGCAGACGCGCTGGCGCATGCCGCCGGACAGTTCATGCGGGAACACGTTCAGCCGCTCGGCCGGGTTCGGAATCCGCACCAGATCGAGGAGGTCGATGGCCCGCTTTTTCGCTTGCGAACCGGTCATCCTCTGATGCGCGCGTATCGCCTCGGTCAGTTGATCGCCGACTGTGAACAGTGGATGCAGCGTCGACAGCGGGTCCTGGAAGACATAGGCGACGACGGCGCCACGTAGCTGGCGTATCCGCTCATTGGAAACGGCGAACAGATCTTCCTCGCCGAGAAAGGCCGCCCCACCGGCGATCCGGCCCGGCGGCGTCGGCACCAACCCCATGACCGACATGGCGGTGACGGATTTGCCCGAGCCGGATTCGCCGACGAGGCCGAGACACTCGCCCTTCTTCAGGACCAGATCGATGCCGCCGACAGCCTTGTAGACGGACCCGCCGACATGAAATTCGGTGCGTAACCCCTGCACGTCGAGCACCGCGCCCGCCGCCGGCACGGGCGCTTCGGCCGGCCCATCGCGCATGATCGCTGTGCGGGCGACCGGGCGGGTCAAGGCGCCGGATCGCAGGCGCGGGTCGAGTACGTCGCGGATGCCGTCGCCGAACAAATTGATGCTCATCACCAGCGCGAAGATCATCAGGCCCGGGATGACCGAGACATGGGGCGAGGTGAAGAGGATCTTGCGCCCCTCCCCCAGCATCGAGCCGAGGTCGGCCTGCGGCGGCTGGGCACCAAGGCCGAGGAACGACAGGCCCGCCGTTTCCAGGATCATCCAGCCGACCGTGGTCGACATCGTAATGACGATCACCGGCAGCACGTTCGGCAGGATTTCCAGAAACAGGATCTGCGCCGGGGTCTTGCCCGACAGGCGCGCGGCATCGACGAATTCGCGGCGCGACAACCCCAGCGTGATGCCGCGGATGTTGCGGGCGAAGAACGGAATATTGACCAGCGCGATGGCGTAGAGCGCGTTGATGAGCCCCGGCCCCAGCACCGCGACGATGGCCAGCGCCAGGAGAATGTAGGGAAACGCCATCACCATATCGATGCCGCGCATGACGAAACTGTCCGTCCGACCGCCGGCGTAGCCGGCGACGAGGCCCAGCAGTGAGCCGAAGAAGGCGGCGATGAACGTGGCCGACAGGCCGACCGCGAGGCTGACCCGCGTGCCCCAGATCAGCCGCGACAGGATATCGCGGCCGAGATGGTCGGTGCCGAGCGGGTGTCCGGCGCTGAACACCGGCATCAGGCGGTCGACCGGCGCGGTGACGTCGGGATCGGCCAGCGGCAGGATCGGTGCCGCCAGGGCGATCAGCGCGATCAGGACGAGAACGACGAGGCCACCGGTGGCCAGCGTGTTGGCGAACAGCAGCGCGGCTCTGCCGGGCCGTCCGCGCCGGGCCTTGGGTTTGGCGGAGGCAAAGGTCGTGTCCGCCATCAGCGCAGCCTTGGGTCGAGCAGGGTCTGCACGACGTCGGCGACGAGGTTGAACAGGACATAGGCCGCCGCGACGACCAGGACGCCGCCCTGCACGAGCAGGAGATCGCGGGTCGAGATCGCCTTGACCAGCATCGAGCCGATGCCGGGCCACTGGAACACGGTCTCGATATAGACCGCGCCTCCGATGACGAAGCCGGCCTGGATGCCGATCACCGGAATCACGCTGACCAACGCCGATTTGAAGGCATGGCGAAAGATCACCCGGCTCTCGGTCAGGCCCTTGGCGCGGGCGGTGCGGACATAGTCCTGCCGCAGCACCTCCAGCATGGCGGTGCGCGTCAGCCGGGCGATCACGCCGGTCGCGACGACGGAGAGGGTCAGCGCCGGCAGGGCCAGATGATGCAGGAGGTCGAGTAGATCGCCGCCGCCGTAGATCGCGTACATGCCGCTAGCCGGAAACAGCCGCAGGTTGACCGCAAAACCGAGGATCAACAGCAGGCCGAGCCAGAAGGACGGCGTCGAAATGCCGATCAGCACCAGGAGGGTAACGATCTTGTCGGTCCAGCCATATTGCCGCACGGCCGACGCGATGCCGGCGAGAAGACCGAAGATCGAGCACAGGATCAGCGACGTGCCGGCGAGGATCAAGGTGGCGGAAAATCGCTCCAGCACCTCGTCGAGCACCGGCCGGTTCAAGGTATAGGAGCGGCCGAGATCGCCCTGGAACAGATTGCCAAGCCAGATGAAATATTGCTCGGGCAAGCTCCTGTCGAGGCCGAGATCCCGGTTGAGCCGCGCGACGTTTTCCGGCGTCGCGTAGGAACCGAGGATCGCCGTCGCGGGATCGCCGGGGATCATCGCCATGATCAGGAAGACGATGATCGTCAGCCCGAACAGAACCGGGATCGCCGCGATCAGGCGTTTGGCGATGTAGGCGGCCACGGCGCACGTCCCGGTCGGATGCAAGAACGAGCGCCGGCGCACGATGCCACCGGCGCGATGGAGTGGCGATCAGGGCTTCTTCACGTCCTGCAGCATCAGGAAGAAGGACGGCTGCAGCTTGAAGTCCGCGACGGTGGCGGCGGTCACCGCGTTCTGCTTCCAGTTGGCGACGAACACCCAGGGCGCATCCTCCTGGACGATTTTCTGCATCTCCTTGTAGAGCGCGGCACGCTCGCTTTGGTCCGTCACCTGACGGGCCTTTTCCAGGAGATCGTCCACCTTGGGGTTGGAGTAGTAGCCGGAGTTGAAGCCGCCCTTGTCGGGGAAGGCATCGGTACGCAGGGCAAGGAACGGCAGAGTGTCCGGATCATTGGTCATCCACGCCATTTCGGCCATGTCCGCCTTGCCTTCCAGGCCCGGATTGACGTTGCCGAGGAAGGTGTTCCACTCATAGGTCTCGATCTTGGCGTTCATGCCGACGGCCTGAAGATCCGCCTGGATCGCCGTGCCCATGGCGACCGGATCGAGCATCCCGGAGCCGCCCTCGGTCACGTAGAAGGTGACATCCTCGCCGTCATATCCGGCTTCCTTGAGGAGTTCCTTGGCCTTTTCCGGATCGTAGGGATAGGGCTCCAGCGTCTCGTCATAGGCCCATGCGAAAGCCGGCGGCGTCGGGCCGGCCGCGACATCGGCGGTGCCTTGCAGGATGTTGTCCACCAGCGCGGTCTTGTTGATCGCGTAGTTCGCCGCCTGGCGCGCCGCCTTGGACGAGAACGGCGCTTCCTTGGTGTTGAGGATCAGGAACCAGAGATGCGGCCCGGCCTGCTCGCGAACCGTGAAGTCGCTGGAGGATTTGAACTGCTGCAGGCTGTCCGGCGGCACTTCCACCATGATGTCGAGCCCACCCGACAGCATCTCGGCGATGCGCGTGTTGGCGTCGGTGATCGGCCGGAAGATGACCGCCTCGAGCTCCGGCGCCCCGTCCCAATAGTCTTCGTTCCGGGTCGCCACCATTTTCGCGTTCGGCTCCCATTCGGCGAATTTGTAGGCGCCGGTGCCGGAGGGATTGCGGCCGAAATCCTTGCCGTATTTCTCCACCGCCGCGGGCGAGACGATCAGGCCGGTCGGATAGGCGAGATTGGACAGGAACGGCGCGTAGGGGGCGTCGAGCTTGAACTCGACCGTCGTCGGATCGACCGCCGTCACTTCCTCGACGGCGGAGAAGAAGAAAGCGAGCGGAAAGGGTCCGGTGTCGGCGAAGGGATGATCTTCCTTCAGCATCCGGTCGAAGTTGAACTTGACCGCTTCGGCATTGAACGGCGTGCCGTCGTGGAATTTGACGCCCTCCCGCAGCTTGAAAGTGTAGGTCTTGCCGTCCTCGGAGATGGTCCAGCTCTCGGCCAGCGACGGTTCGACCTCCAGCGTGCCGTCCTTATAGCGGACCAGCCCGTCATAGAGATTCACCAGGATGCGGAAATCGTTGACCGCCGTCACCGCCTGCGGATCGAGCGATTTCGGCTCGGCGATCTGACCAACCACCAGAACATTGGGCGGCGTCTGGGCGACCGCCGCCGGGGCCAGTGCCAGTGCCATCAGTGCCGTGGCGATCGCCGCGGTCAGCCATTTTCTCATAACGCGCTCCCCTGCCTGTCTATCTTCCATAATTAATCATGATAAATTGCATGAAGGCAACGTGTAATTCATAATCAATTATATGGCGTCTCGGGCAATCTTGCCTGAAATCGCGACAACACTTTGATTGAGGGGCGGAATTCGGATGCCTTCGGCAACGGCGCACATCGATCTCTCCCGTCTGCAAGCGCTACTGGCTGGCGTGAACGGTTTCGGACGGAACCCGCGGACCCGCGGCTTCAACCGGATCGGCTTCAGCGAGGCCGACATGGCGGTCCGCGACTGGTTCGCCGATGCAATGGCCGCTGATGGTCTTGCGGTCCGCCGCGACGGCGCAGCAAATGTCTTTGGCCGGTTCGGCCCCGCCGACGGTCCCGCGATCATCACCGGATCGCATCTCGATACGGTGTCGGAAGGCGGCGCCTTCGACGGCGCGCTCGGCGTATGCGTCGCTCTGGAATGCGTAAGGGCGATGCGGGATGCCGGGTTGAGCCCGACGACCGCCATCGAAGTCGTCGCGACGGCGGAGGAGGAAGGCCGCTTCGGCGGCATGATCGGTTCCCAGGCGATCGCCGGCCAGGTGACACGGGAATGGATCGACCAGGCACGCGACGCCGATGGCGTCACCCTGGTCGCGGCGATGCGGGCCCACGGCCTCGACCCTTACGAGATCTTGAACGCCGCGCGCGCGCCGAATTCGGTGCGGGCCTTCCTGGAACTGCATATCGAACAGGGCCCGGTGCTCGAGGCGGCGGGTATCCCGATCGGCATTGCCGATTCGGTCTCGGGCGTCTGCCATCTTTTCGTGCGGCTGGGCGGCACAGCCAATCATTCCGGCACGACACCGATGGACATGCGCGCCGACGCCTTCGCCGGGCTGGCGGAGGTGGCCGGCGCGATCCCCGCGGTGATCGGCGAAATCGGCGGCGAGCAATCGCGAATCACCATCGGCAAGGTCGATCTCACGCCCAATGCCCCGCACACGATTCCGGGTACCGCGGAGTTTTCCGTCATCATTCGGGACATTTCGGAAGCGGTCATGCGGCGATTGGCGGACCGGCTGCGCAGCGAGATCGCCGCCACAGCCACCCGGCATCACCTGACAGCCGCCGTCGAGGACAAAAGCTGGCTGCCGCCGGTCGTGCTCGATCGGGAACTGGCGCGCCTCTTGGCCGGGGAAGCCGCGAAGCAGGAAATTCCGGTCCGCGCGATGCCGTCCGGGGCCGGTCACGATGCCCAGACCATGCAGGCGCTCTGCCCTTCCGCCTTGATCTTCGTTCCCAGCAAAGGCGGTGTCAGCCACGCACCGGCCGAATCGACCGCTTGGCCCGACATCGAAAAGGGCGCCAACCTGCTGCTGGCAGCGCTGGTGTCGCTGGCCGTTTGATATTCTGCTTTCGGCCGCCGCGTCCCTTGCTGGCAAAGTCCGCAATTTTTCCGTTTACGTAAAGGGAAACCAATTCCGTTTCTCGCGCGACTGCGTTATCGATACCCTCAGATAACGGGAGGTATCGACAATGCAGAAACCCTGGCTTCAGCACTATCCCGCCGACGTGCCGGCCGAGCTTCCGGATTTTCCCTACCGCTCACTGGCCGAGTTGCTCGACGAGGCGTTCGCCAAACACGGCGATCTTCCGGCGTTCCATTTCATGGGAACGACGATGAGCTTTCGCGAACTGGACGAGCAGTCGCGAATTTTTGCCGCCTATCTCCAGTCGCTCGGCCTGAAACAGGGCGATCGCGTGGCGCTGATGATGCCGAACGTCTTGCAATATCCGGTCGCGGTCGCCGGGGTGCTGCGGGCCGGGATGGTCGTGGTCAACACCAATCCGCTCTACACTCCCCGTGAACTGTCGCATCAGTTGAAGGATTCCGGCGCGCGGGCGATCGTCATTCTCGAGAACATGGCGAAGACGCTCGAGACCTGCCGCGCCGAGACGCCGGTCGAGCACGTGGTCGTGGCGACCATCGGCGACATGCTGCCGACCGTCAAAGGCTACATCGTCAATTTCGTGCTTCGCAAAGTGAAGAAGCTGGTGCCGGACTACGATTTGCCGGACGCGGTTCCCTTCAAGGCGGCGATGGCCAAGGGTCGCGAAGCGACGTTCACGCCGGTTTCGTCGGACCGCGCCGACGTCGCCGTCCTGCAATATACGGGCGGAACCACCGGTGTGTCGAAAGGCGCGACACTGACCCATGGCAACATCATCGCCAATGTTCTGCAGTCGGAACTGTGGAACATGCCGGCGATGAAGCACATCCCGACAGGGGAGCAGCAGCTCACGGTTTGCGCGCTGCCGCTCTACCACATCTTCGGCTTTACCGTGAACATGATGCTGTCGATGCGCACCGGCGGTTGCAACATCCTGATCCTGAACCCGCGCGACATCGCGGCGACGCTGAAGGAACTGAAAAAATACAAGTTCCACTCGTTTCCGGCGGTCAACACGCTGTTCGGCGCGCTGGCTCGGCACAAGGACGCCGGCGCCGTCGACTGGTCGCACCTCAAACTGTCGCTCGGCGGCGGCATGGCCGTCCAGGCGGCGACGGCGGAGCTGTGGAAGAAACGGACCGGTTGCTCCATCTGCGAGGGCTACGGCCTCTCCGAGACCGCGCCGTCGGCCTGTTGCAACCCGACGGATGCCACCGAGTACAGCGGCACGATCGGCATGCCGATTCCATCGACCGAGTTGCGGATCATCGATGACGAGGGTGAGGAATTGCCGATGGGCGAGCGGGGCGAGATCGCCATCCGCGGGCCGCAGGTCATGGTCGGCTACTGGAACCGGCCCGATGAGACCGCGAAGGTGATGACGAAGGACGGCTTCTTCCGCACCGGCGACATCGGCGTCATGGACGAGCGCGGCCAATTCAAGATCGTCGACCGCAAGAAGGACATGATCAACGTCTCCGGCTTCAACGTTTACCCCAATGAGATCGAGGAAGTGGTCACGCGGATGCCGGGGATCGTCGAGGCGGCCGCGATCGCCATCCCGGACGAGAATTCGGGCGAGGCGGTCAAGCTGTTCGTGGTGGCGAGCGATCCGCAGATCACCGCCGACCAGGTCAAGGCCTTCTGCAAGGACAATCTCACCGGCTACAAGCGGCCGAGCGCGGTCGAGTTCAAGGACGAACTGCCGAAGACCGGGGTCGGCAAGGTGCTGCGGCGGGCGTTGCGGGACTGATGGGGCCGGAGCTGCTGCGGGACCGCCGCTCACGCGGAGGATATTGCAGCGCGATCAGGGTGGCCGGCCATCCGATCCGGTTTGATTTTCCGAAAAGCGAGAATGCCCCTTCACATTCAGCCAAGCCTCGCATATATCGCACTCACCGGCGGCGCATAGCGGCGCACGGCCATGGCGCGGGGTGGAGCAGCCCGGTAGCTCGTCAGGCTCATAACCTGAAGGTCGTAGGTTCAAATCCTACCCCCGCAACCACTTCCAGCATAAATCGCTTTCTATAGCGATATAAACCACGGCGAACCTGCCCGGCTTACTGCCGGGCAGGTTCGCCGTGGTTTCCCTACCGATTTGCCGATGGTGGGCTTCGACCTTGCCGGGACCGTCGGCGCCAAGGTCCGGCAATGGCTGGCTTCGCCATCCGAACTGGCCTCACCGGCCACGCCAGCCTTAGCGCCAAGGCCCGTCATGCACTAAGATTTGCCCCGGACCCGGCAGGACCACGTGCCGCGAGGCATCGAAGACCGCGTCGACCGGCCGCTAGGGGGCGCCGCTTTCGGGCACCAGTTCGACCATCCGTTCATCCTCGATCACGACGCCGCCAGCCGCACCGTCGGCAAGGATCGCGAGCGGCTGTTTCAGCCACAGCCGCGTCACGCCGCGGACTCGACCATCGGCAGGCCGCCCTCGGCAGCGAGAAAGGCGAGAATGTCGCCGACGCCCTTGGCGCGCGACAGGTCGGTGAACAGTATCGGGCGCGCGCCGCGCGCGCTGGCCGCGTCGATCCGCATCCGCTCCAGATCGGCCCCGACATGGGGCGCCAGATCGGTCTTGTTGATGACAAGCAGGTCCGAGCGGCTGATCGCCGGCCCGCCCTTCCTTGGGATATCGTCGCCCTGGCACACCGAGATGACGTAGATCGACAGATCGACGAGATCCGGTGAGAAGGTCGCGGCGAGATTGTCGCCGCCCGATTCCACCAGCACCAGATCGAGATCGGCGTAGCGCGCGCGCAAATCGCGGATCGCCGCGATGTTGATCGAGGCGTCCTCACGGATCGCGGTGTGCGGGCAACCACCGGTCTCGACCCCGATGATGCGGTCGGAGGACAACGCTTGCAGCCGCACCAGCGCCTCGGCGTCCTCGCGCGTATAGATGTCGTTGGTCACGACCCCAATCGACCATGTCTCGCGCGCCGCCTTGCAGAGCTTTTCGACCAGCGTCGTCTTGCCGGAGCCGACCGGTCCGCCGATGCCGACCTTGAGCGGGCCGTTTGTGTGGATCATGAGCGAAATAGCCTCGTTCGCAGCGCCTCGTGCCGCATTGCGGCAATATCGGACCCTAGCGCCGCCGAGCCAAGATCGTCCAGCGTCGATCGTGCGGCGCGTTCTGCGGTCGTCTGAATGTCCGGCTCCAGACACCGCAGAACCCGCACCGCGTCGCTCTGGGCGAGCGGAACCAGCCGCACGGCGGCTGAAACCAGCGATGCCGCGAAGCCGTGTGCGTAGCCGAGCAGCGTATCGGTGAGCGGCAGTCCAGCACTGGCTGCCAGGCGTCCCGCCGCGACGGGGTAAGGCTCGGCCGCGCTGTTTTCCTCACGCCCCCCGACGTGTCCACCCTGCCCGGACGCACCGAGCCACGGCCGCGATGCCTCCGCGAAGGCCGTGCCCAACGCCAGCGTCTCGGCGCGCCGTTCGGCGCTTCCCGCCAGCGCCAGTGCCAATTCGGCCACGGCGGCAAGTCGGCCAGCGTCTCCGTCCTTGACGGCGTGCCACGCTTCGGCAAGCAACACACCATCGTTCCAGCCACTGCCACGGTCGAGCAGCACCGCGATCCAGTCGGTGACGCTATCAGCGTCGGCGAGCAGCCCCTCGGCGACCACCGTCTCCAACCCGTGCGACCACGCGAAGGCCCCGATGGGAAAGGCCGGCGAAAACAGCGTCAGCAGTTGCGGCAGATGCGCGGTGGCGGCTTCGCCGGCCACGCCGAGCGCATCTGGCGTCGTTGAGGGGGCGATATGATTCACCGGATTGGGGTCTCGGGCGAAGGCTCGTGGTCATGATCATGGCCGTGCGCCTCATAGGCGCCGCCTTCCGGATCGAACCCGGCCTCGATGTCGGTGATCGTCGCACCGAGGCCCGACAGCATCTCGCGAATGACCGGGTCGCGGCGGATCAGGATGCATTCGCCCAGAAGCTGCGCCGGCAGATGGCGGTTGCCGATCTGCCAGGCCAGAACGAGGAGATGCCGGGCGTCCTTGCCCCGGACCTCGTAGAGGTCTTCGGGCCTGGCCCGCACCGCGATCAACCGGCCGTCATCGAGCCTGATCGCGTCGCCATCCCTCAACAGCGTCGCCTCAGGCAGATCGAGCAGGAAAGCGATGCCGTCGTCCGACACCATCGCCATGCGCCGGCGATGCCGCGCCGTCTCGTCGAGCGTGATCGTATCGGCGGCGTCCGTCCATTCGTCCGCGCGCTTGACCGAAGTGCCAAGGATCATTCAATCTTCCTGCTTCCGCACGCCAGCGCGCGCCCTGTCGCCTTCGCGGCGAGGATAGGGCGGCGGCAACTAAGCCGCCACCCCCAAGCCGCGCACCAGGCATGAGGAGCCGTCATGCCGCTGCAAAACCGGGTAACCCCGCTGGGAGAGATCATCGCCGATCCGGCGCGGGGCGCGCTGATGGGCAATCGCGGCATTCTGCACGGTCGCGACCGAAAACTCGGCCGGAGCCGCTGGAAGCACAAGGCCTGGATCGCCTGCGTCCTCGCCTTTCGCGGCAGGCAGCGCACACCGATGACGCCGGGCCGCTATACCGAACTGTTCTTCCTCGACGAGGCGACGGCGCTGGCCGCCGGCCACCGCCCTTGCGCCGAATGCCGGCGCGCCGATTTCAACGCCTACCGCGCCGCTTGGGCGACGGCTCACAACCTCGACGCACCGCCGTCGGCGAAAGCCATGGACAACGTCCTCCATGCCCATCGGGTAAACCCTCGGCCGCGCGATCAAATGCATCATACGAGGGCGGCCGCAGATATCCCTGACGGCGCCTTCGTGCTGGTCGACGGCGCGGCCTGGCTGGTCTGGAAGCGCCGCCTGCTGCGCTGGAGCGCCAGCGGCTACGACCGCGTGGGCAGCCTTCCCGGCGGCCGGCTGGCCGTGGTCACGCCGCAACCCAGTGTCGAGGCCCTTGCCGCCGGCTATCGCGTCACTGTTCATGACAGCGCCAGCGATCTTGTCGGGGACTGAACCAGTTGGCCCCGACGCATGTGTCAGTCGGTCTCGGGGTAGAAAGTCTCATCGAGGATCTGATCGATCGTGAACGGGCAATCCTGCAGGAAGATTTCCTCGGGCAGACCGGTCTCGCCAGCAGCCTTCAAGCAGGCGTCAGGATATTCCTCGTGGACGATCTGGCTCGGATAGCCCGCGAGACTGGGACTAACGATGATGTCAGGGCCTATCCGTCGGGGAAGGTTCGGCCGTGGACCCAATTCTAAAACAGAAAATACCGCTGCGCCATTGGTAGGACCGTGGCGGGCTCGCAGGTCAAAAGCACGCCGTCGGCCCGCACCTCGTAGGTCTCCGGGTCGACCTCCATCTCAGGCGTCGCATCATTGAGGATCATCGAAGCCTTGGATATGCCGCCACGGGTGTTCTCGACCGCTACAAACGCCTTGTCGCAGCCGAGCTGCTCGCGCAGCCCCTCGCCCATCGCGGCCTTGGAGACGAAGCTGATGCCGCTCGCCCCGACCGCCTTGCCGAAAGCGCCGAACATCGGCCGGTAGTGGACCGGCTGTGGCGTCGGGATCGAGGCGTTGGGGTCGCCCATCGGCGCCGCGACGATCGTCCCGCCGAGCAGCACCATCATCGATTTGACGCCGAAGAAGGCCGGGTCCCACAGCACCAGATCGGCGCGTTTGCCCACTTCGACCGAGCCTATCTCGCGGCTCATCCCCTGCGCGATCGCCGGGTTGATGGTGTATTTCGCGACGTAGCGGCGGGCGCGGTAATTGTCGTTGTCGCCGGTCTCCTCCGGCAGCCGCCCCCGCTGGCGCTTCATCTTGTCGGCGGTCTGCCAGGTGCGGATGATCACCTCGCCGACGCGCCCCATCGCCTGTGAATCGGATGCGATGATCGAAAAGGCGCCCAGATCGTGCAGGATGTCCTCGGCCGCGATCGTCTCCTTGCGGATGCGGCTTTCGGCAAAGGCGATATCCTCGGGGATCGACGCATCGAGATGGTGGCAGACCATCAGCATGTCGAGATGCTCTTCCAGCGTGTTGATCGTGTAAGGCCGGGTCGGGTTGGTCGAGGACGGTAGCACGTTGGGCAGGCCGCAGATCTTGATGATATCCGGCGCGTGGCCGCCGCCGGCGCCCTCGGTGTGGAAGGCGTGGATCGTGCGGCCCTTGAAGGCGTCAACGGTGTTCTCGACGAAGCCCGATTCGTTCAGCGTGTCGGTGTGGATCATCACCTGGACGTCGTAAGCGTCGGCGACCGAGAGACAGCAGTCGATGGCGGCCGGCGTCGTGCCCCAGTCCTCGTGCAGCTTCAGCGCGCAGGCGCCGCCCTTGACCATTTCCTCCAGCGCCGCCGGCAGCGAGGCGTTGCCCTTGCCGGAAAAGCCGAGATTCATCGGAAAGGCGTCCGCCGCCTGCAGCATCCGCGCCATATGCCACGGGCCGGGTGTGCAGGTGGTGGCGAGCGTGCCGTGCGCCGGGCCGGTGCCGCCGCCGAGCATCGTGGTAACGCCGGAAAACAGCGCCTCCTCGATCTGCTGCGGGCAGATGAAATGGATGTGGCTGTCGAAGCCGCCGGCGGTGACGATCTTGCCCTCTGCGGCGATCGCCTCGGTACCGGGCCCGACGATGATGGTGACGTTCGGCTGGGTATCGGGATTGCCGGCCTTGCCGATGGCGGCGATCCGCCCGTCCCTCAGGCCGATATCGGCCTTGTAGACGCCGGTGTGGTCGAGGATCAGCGCGTTGGTGATCACCGTGTCGACCGCCCCGTCGGCGCGTGAATGCTGGCTTTGCCCCATGCCGTCGCGGATCACCTTGCCGCCGCCGAATTTCACCTCCTCGCCATAGGTGGTCAGGTCCTTCTCGACCTCGATAAAGAGCTCGGTATCGGCCAGTCGCACCTTGTCGCCAGTGGTCGGGCCGAACATCGCGGCATAGGAGGAGCGGGGGATAGTGGCGGGCATGGGCGATCTCGCGTCGAGGGCCGGAGAGGATCGGCGCTCCGCGCCGTCCGTCGCTGCGTCGCACCATTCAAGACCATAAGTCGGTCGCGAAAGCTTGTCTTCCCCGATTTGTCGGGATCGCGCAGACTGCCGGCGCGTTCCTGGATGGACCGACCGCTATCAGCGATCGCGATCGCGCCTGTCGCCAGTCACCATCTGCCGGAAAGGAGGGTCCCCTGTTTCGTTTCGCGCTGCTCGCGGCACTCTTTCTGCCGACGCCGGCCGTCGCTCAGCCGTTCGATCCCGGCCCGATGGGGGACGTGCCGGGCAGGTCGATGTCCGGCTTGCCGATCGTTGGCGCGCTGCCCCCGCCAGCCGGTCCGCGCATTCCCGGCGCCCGGGTGTTCGGCGACACGGTCGAGGAGCGTGCCTATGGCCGTGACTTCGACGACAGCTATCTGCGGCCGGTCGTTCCCCGCTTCGGGCGCGGCGCAAACGTGCCGAACGAGCTCAGAGCGATGGAGGGCCGCTCCGATCTCAACAGCGTCAATGCCGGCGCTTTCGCTCGCGGCGGGCCAAGCGCCATCGGCCGCAGCGCGGTGACGCGCGGACGCTCGCCCGGCTCGCACCGGGCGATCATTCGGTGATCGCCAAAGCAGTCGACACCGAAATAGCGAGTCTTCACGCGCGCCTCGATCAGGCCAGAAACTCGGGATCGACCTGCACTTGCAGGGCGTCGGCCAGTTGGTTGGTCTTGCCGGCGAGGCCAACAATCGCCAGAAGCTCGCCGTATTGATCGGCCGTCATGCCCTTGGCCCACGCCGCTGCCGTGTGCGAATGCGCGCAGTAGCCGCAGCCATTGGTCACCGAGACCGCGATGTAGAGCATCTCCCTCGTCAGCGGATCGAGCGCGCCGGGCGCGATCATCACCGCCTTCACCTCCTCCCAGGTCCGCTTGAGCGTCCGGGGATCCGCCGCCAGCACCCGCCAGAAATTGTTGACGAAGTCAGTGCCCCGCGTCGCGCAGATATCGTCGAACACCGCGCGAACTTCGGCACAGGCTTGCTCGTCGGAAACGATCGGCGCGGTCGCCACGGCGTCCCTCCTCAGCTCAGCGCCAGCACCCGCGACGGCCCGCCCGAGCCGCCCCGGTGCTTTGGCGCGCCAAGGATGAGAGTGGCGCCGACAGCCGGCATCGCGTCGAGATTGGCGATGCATTCGAGGCCCCAGCGCCCTTCCGGCAGCCATGCATAATGCACGGTGAAGTCCGGCGACTGGCCGAAATCGAGCGACAGCGTATCCACGGCGATGCCGACGGCGGAGCCTTCGAGCAGCATTTGCGCCGCCTCGACATGAAACCCGGGAAAATGCATCACGCCCTTGTCGTCGGCGTTGCGGAATTTTTCGCTATCGAGATGTTGCTGCCATCCCGAGTTCATCGCCACGCAGCAGTTTTCGGGCAGTTCGCCATTGGCGTCGGTCCAGGCCTTGATGTCGTCAGGCGTCACCTGCGCGTCCGCATCGTCCGCCGCCTTCGCCTTGATGTCGATGACGACCAGGGGCGCCATCAGCTTCTCGACCGGAATTTCGGCGACCGACTGGCCGTCGGCGGAAAAATGCAGTGGCGCGTCGACATGCGTGCCGGTGTGCTCGTTCACCCTGAGCTCGAACAGGTTGAACTTGTCCTTTTCGTAGGAGAACTTCTGCTCCATGAAGAATTGCTGCTCGCCGAAAAAGGTCGGGAAGTCCGGATGGAGCTCATGGGTCAGATCGCTGATCGCCATGTCCGCGAGAGACTTGCCGGCATCGACAGCGGGCTTCGCGGCATCCTGAGCCAGGGCCGACCCTGCCAGGCCGAGCGTCGCCGCCGCGGCCGCACCGCCCCCGAGCAGCCGCCGCCGGCTCAGCATCGTCCGCTTCACACCCTCGATCACGCATTGGTTGCACATTGGTTTCCTCCTCCTTGCAGAACACACTGGCCTGATCGGATCAGGCACAGGCTGAACAATTGCACCGCGAGGCTGGCGCGGCCGCCTCAGAGCGCGCCCATCACCTTGCCGTTGAAACCATAGACCTTGCGTGCGCCGCCGAGCGGCACCAGCGTCACCTCGCGGGTCTGCCCCGGCTCGAAGCGCACGGCCGTGCCGGCGGCGATGTCGAGGCGCATGCCGCGCGCCGCCGCCCGGTCGAAGGCGAGCGCCGGGTTGGTCTCGGCGAAGTGGTAGTGGCTGCCGATCTGGATCGGCCGGTCGCCTCTATTGGCGACCTCGATCGTGACGGGAGCCGCCCCCTCGTTGAGGACGATGTCGCCCGCCGCCGTGATGATTTCGCCAGGGATCATGACCAATGACTCCAGAGCTTGCGGATACCGAGGATGACGAGCACGGCCAGGAGAACCGGGCCGATCGCCATCAGATCATATTCCCCGACCGGCTGCGGCGCCCGCAGGAATTCCGGCATGACATCTCCCAGCCGCCCGGCGCGGCTCGATGGTCGTGGACGATCAGCCGGCCATCAGATAGAGGCCGGCGCCGGCGGACAGCGCACCGATCGCCCGCAGAAGGATAGGGTTCGCCGTCCGGACCAGAGCGTTGCCGAGCAGCAATCCGCCGCCATGCAGCAGCGCCGTCGCCATCGCAAAGCCAAGGCCGAAGGCCGCGGCCCCGGCAGTGCCGAGTTCCACCCCGTGGGCGGCCCCGTGAAACAGCGCGAAGCCGCCGACGATCGTCGCGGCGAGCGGAACCGGCAGCTTCACCGCCATCGCGATCAGCAGCCCGAGCGCGACGACCGAGGCGAGCACGACCGGCTCGACGAAGGGCAGCGCGATTCCGGCGACCGCCAAGGCGAAGCCGGCGCTCATCACCGTGACGAAGGCGAGCGGTACCGCCCACAAGGCGCGACCGCCGATCATCGCCGCCCAGATGCCGACGGCGACCATGACCAGCACATGGTCCCAGCCCAGCAGCGGATGGACGAAACCGGTCAGCAGCGAGCCGTGCTCGGCCGGATTGATGTGGGCAAAGGCGGGGGCCGTCGCGGCGAAAAGCGTTGCGGCGGTGAGCGAAAGGCGCTTGAGCATGATTGTCCCTCGTTTGGTCGACGGTCGCCCCGAATTGGGTCGCGTCCCGCCCGGCATTCGGCCGGGTTGCTGTGCGAAGCATGGAAGGCCGGAAAGCAGGTGTCAAAGGGTTTCTCGCCGCCTTGTTCGCCGCGCGTCAAGGGACCACCGATCGCCGGTTGTCTGAAGGGTTTTGGAAACGATAGACCAAAGCCGGCGCGACAAGCGAGAAACTCTGGCAACCACCTCTCGTTATTGTCTCGGCAAGCCCGATTTTCGATGCCGCACATTGGCTCTGGAGGATCGGGCCAGGCCGCTCCGGAGTTTCGACGCACAACGATCGAAGCCAGACGGCCGGCAACAGAAGGGAGTCGACTTCATGCTGAGATCAATCGTGATCGCGGCGGTACTTCTTGCATGGACCGGATCGGCGGGGTCCGGCGACCCGGTCATGATTCGCACCGTGACCATGAACGGAATCGTCGGGACCGCGTACTATTCAACGGTCGAGCAGGGCTATCGCTTCATCGGCGGAGCGCCGCGGAACGGCCTCGTCGCCGCTGATGCGCCGATCGCGGTCTCCTCGCTCGATGAAGCCGAGAATGCGGCCGCGAGCGAGGCTTCGAGCATGACGATGCCGAAGAAAAGCGCCTCGGACCAAGGTCAGGCCGGCGAGAACGACGAGGACGT